>Ga0081455_10000261_pt1 | contig 69458 bp, 67 predicted proteins | sample TabmetS3T2R1_FD_70207 | JGI IMG/M metagenome (GOLD analysis project Ga0081455, IMG submission 70207) | Tabebuia heterophylla rhizosphere microbial communities from the University of Puerto Rico - S3T2R1 | ecosystem: Host-associated > Plants > Roots > Rhizosphere ...
TTGCGGCTCATCGTGAATGTCTCCCATGTCTCCATGGGGTGACATTCTTACTGGCCAGTTAAGGGGTGACATTTCTATAGACCAACAGCACCCGGCCGGAAGGCGCTTGACGGCGGCGGAGTCAGCATCGATCATGCCCTGTCATGCCGAGAGACGTCCTGCCCGTGCATCACCCCGACAAGCGCCACGTGGAGATGCCGTACGCCCCCGCGCTGCTGGTGCGGCGCGGGAGCCTGCTCTTCCTGTCCGGGCTGACCGCGGCGCCGGTGTATCACAGCCATCCGCACCGGGAGGAAGAGTTCGATCTCCCGACGAGCATGCGGGAGCAGGCGGTGCTGCTGATGGAGAACTTGAAAACCACGCTCGCCGCGGCCGACTGCACGCTGGCCGATGTGGTCTCGGCCACGCGCTACCTGACCGACGTGGCCGAGCAGGACGATCTCAACGCGGTCTGGGGCCGGTACCTGGGCGCGCACCGGCCGACCACCACCACCGTGGAGGTCTCGCGGCTCGCCACCCACGCCAACTGCAAGGTCGAGATCAGCGTCATCGCGGTCAAGCCCGTGAGCACCCGGTCGGCCCGCCGCAAGTCCGCGCGCCGCCGCCGATGACGCGGCCACCGCTCGGCTTCGTCGGCCTGGGCGCGATGGGTGGCCGGATGGCGCGCCGGCTGATGGAGGCCGGCTATCGCGTCCACGGCTACAACCGCACCGCGTCGAAGGCGGCCGACCTGGTGCGCGCGGGGCTGCGCCTGGAGGCCTCACCCCGCGACGTGGCCGAGCGAGCCGGCCCGGTGTTCACCATGGTCACCGACGACGCCGCGCTGGAGGCAGTGACCGGCGGCCCGCAGGGCCTCCTGGCCGGGCTCGCTCCCGACGCCATCGTGATCGAGATGAGCACGGTCAGCCCGGAGGTAGTCAAGCGGCTGGCACAGGAGGTGGCGGGCCGCGGCGGGGCATTGCTCGATGCGCCGGTGTCGGGCAGCCCGGTCACCCTCGAGTCGGGCCAGCTCTCGTTCATGGTCGGGGGCGATCCCGCCGTCCTCGAGCGCGCCCGCCCGTTCCTGCTCGCGATCGGCCCCACGATCACGCACGTCGGGGCGGTCGGGCTGGCCAAGAGCATGAAGATCGCGGTCAATCAGGCGCTCGCGGTGCAGATGCTCGTTTTCTCCGAGTCGGTGCTCCTGGCCGAGAAGGCCGGCATCGCGCGCGAGCGCGCGGTGGAGGTCGTGCTCAAGAGCGTGGTGGCCTCACCGATGGTGAAGTACCGCGCCCCCTTCGTGCTCGGCATGCCGGTCGAAGGCCTGTTCGACGTCGATATGATCCAGAAGGACATGCGCCTCGCCCTCGACATGGCGCGCGCCTCGGGCGTCGCGCTGCCCTCTGTCGCGCTCACCCACGAGCTGCTCACTGCCGCCAGGGGCCTCGGCCTGGCCAAATACGACTTCGCCATCCTCTTCGACCTCCTCGCCCACCTCAGCGGCCTCCCGCCGTCAAAAAAGCTGTAAACCCCACAAGCCGGCCTCCGCGACGCCCCCGAGACGCTGGACAACACGCATAGGCGCGGGCGGGGGCGGCGGGGGGTCGCTCCCGGGGACCGTGGCTTCTGCGCGTCGTCGAAGCCTGCCGCTTCCATCTCGTGGCCCGATGGAGAGGCCTCACGAGGTGCGAGTCAGCGTGTCCCCGGGAGCGACCCCCCCGCCGCCCCCGCCCGCGCCGTGGGGTGACCTACGGCTCTTCGGTGGCGTCGTAGCGGAGACGGCGGTCCTGCATCCAGCGAACGGCGAGCAGGTCTTCGAAGGCCACGAACGCGCGGTTGCGGATGCCGTAGTGCGAGACGCCGAAGCGCCGCGCCCGGTGACCGACCGGCAGCTCGAGCACGCGGCAGCCCGCCATCCGCAGCAGCGTGGGCACGAAGCGATGGAAGCCGCGGAAGCGCGGCAGGCAGGCGAGGCAGCCCTGGCGGAGCACGCGCAGGGTGCAGGCGCTGTCGTGCACGCTCTCCCGGGTGACCGCGTTGCGCACGCCGTTGGCGATGCGCGAGGAGGCCCGCTTCAGCCACGGGTCGTCGCGCCGCTGCCGCCACCCGGTCACCGCGTCGTAACCCTCGAGGGCGTCCAGCATGCGGGGGATGTCGCGCGGATCGTTCTGCAGATCGCTGTCCAGGGTGATGACGATGCGGCCGCGCGCCCGGCTGAAGCCGGCGTCGAGCGCGGCCGACAGCCCCGCGTTGGCGGCGAGGCGGATCAGGCGCACCCGCGAATCGGCCGCGCGAAACGACCGCACGATGTCGGGGGTGGTGTCCGCGCTGCCGTCGTCGACGAAGACCACCTCGGCGGAGCGGCCGAGGGCGTCGAGCACCGCGGCCACCTCGGACCAGACTTGCGGAAGGCTCTCCTCTTCGTTGAACGCGGGCAGGATGACGGACAGCTCGGGGGCGCCCCCGCTCATGGCCGCGGCGCCAGCAGGAGCATCGTGTGCGCGCCCACGCGATCGGTGAGCCGCACGTCCCAGCGCGCCGCCGCGTCCGCCGGGACCGCCGACCACGTCGACGCCCGCATCAGCAGCACGTCCCCCGGCTTCGGGGAAGCCAGCGCGGATTCCAGCGCGGCGGGGGTGGCCAGCTCACGCACCGGTCGGCGGAGGTAGAAGTCGTAGTAGAGATTCGCGTCCGGATACGCCAGGACCCGCTCGTTCGGGGACAGCGTTGCCGCCATCGCGGCGGTGAACCCGCGGATGTTGGCTCGCTCCGCGTAGCGCGTCGGGTAGCCCCATCCCTCGACGAGCAGGATACCGCCGAGCGCGGTTGCGACCGCCATGGTCGCGGCGAGGCCCGAGCCGGGACGGGACAGGATGGCGAGGGCCGCCCCGAGGCCGGCCAGCATCAACAGGCTCACCAGCCACCGCTCTGCGCCCGGGGCCGGCACGAACACGTCGGGCGCCGTCGCCGCGGCGGCGGCCGGCCTCAGCAGATAGACGGCCGCCGCGCCGGCCGCGAGCAGGAGGACGCCGTAGCCGGCCAGGACCACTCGGCGCCCGAGGCGGCCCCCCTCGCGCGGGGCACGCACCAGCACCTCCGCCACCAGCACCGCGAGCGAGGGCAGCACCGGCAGGAAGTAGCGGGCGCGCTGCTCGCCGGAGAGGCTCACCGCGACCGCGATGACCACCGTCCAGGCGAGCAGCGGCCGCCGCCGCGCGTTGCGATCGCGCCACCACCACCAGAGCCCGGCGACCAGGAACACGGTCCACGGCAGGAACCGGCCGAGGTTGTCCCCGAAGGCGGCGAGCCGCGAGCCGGGCTTCTCGCGGAAGTACCACTCGCCGTAGTGCCCCACCACGACGCCACCCACGTAGCTGCGCTCGCTCTGCAGCAGGTACGGCAGCACCCAGGGCGCGGTGCACAGCACCAGGATCCCGAGGCCCATCGGCAGGCGCAGCCAGCGGAGGCCACGCCACCCGTGGTCGAGGAGCGCCACCGCGAGGGCCGCGGCCAGGCCCATCAGCGCGGCTGGCCCCTTGGTGGCGAGCGCGCCGGCCAGGCAGAGGTAGAAGCCGATGAGCGGACGGCCCGGCGCCGGAGCCAGCCGCGCCCGCAGCAGGAAGTAGAGCGCCCAGGCCAGCCACGCGGTCATCATCATGTCGGACAGCACCTGGTGCGACATGAAGTAGAAGTACGGCGCGGTGGCCAGCACCAGGCCCGCGGCCAGCCCGACCTGGTCGTCCCACTGCCGGCGGCCGAGCGCGATCACGGCCAGCAGCGTGAGCAGCGCGCAGACGATGGAGGCCAGCGGCGCGGTGGCGTCGCTCACCACCCCGAACGGCAGCGCGAGGAGGCCCACCGTCCAGAAGTAGAGCGGCGGCTTGTTGAGATAGATGACGTCGCGGACGCGAGGCAGGAGCCACTGGCCGTGCTCGACGCCCTCGCGCGCGAGGAGGGCGAAGCGGGCCTCGTCCTGGTTGGCGAGCGGACGCCGTCCCACCGGCAGGGTGTACAGCACCAGCGACGACACCAGCAGCAGAGCGATCAGCGCGGCCGCCCGGCGGCGGGTCAGATCACTCCCGCCCGTCGCGCCCGCTCCGCGATCTTCCGGGCGCGCGTGAGATGCGGCATGTCCATCATCTGCCCCTTCCAGGCGAAGGCGCCCGCGCCACGCCGCGCCTGCTCCTCGAACGCGGCGATGAGGGCCACCGCGTCCTCCGCGTCGGCCTTCGACGGGGTGAACGCGGCGTTGATCACTTCGATCTGGCCCGGGTGGATCGAGATCTTCCCGCTGAAGCCCATGGCCACACCCTCGAGGCACTCCCGCCGCAGGCCGTCCAGATCGGGGATGTCGGTGTAGACGGTGTCGATCGCTTCCACCCCCGCCGCGGACGCGGCCACCGCGCACATCACGCGGGCGTAGCGCGGAATGTCCAGGTAGCGGCCCGCCTCGTCGCGGGTGCGCGGCAGGCCCATGGCCGCCGACAGATCCTCGATGCCCCAGGAGACCGCCGCGACCCGCGGGCTCGCGGCCGCGATCTCCTGGATGTTGAGCAGCCCCTCCGGCGTCTCGGTGGCGATCAGCACCAGCCGGGTCGCGCCGAACGGCAGCCCGTGCTTCTGCTCGAGGGCGTCCAGGCGTGCGGTCACCCGACGGACGTCCTCGGCGCGCCGCGGCTTGGGCATCACGTAGCCGTCGGGCCGCCCGGCGATGGTCTCGGCCAGATCGGCCTCGGCGTGCTCGGTGAACACCGGATTCATGCGGACCCACCGCTCGCGGCCCCCGAAGTCGAGCGTCTCGAGCCAGCGCCGCACGATCGGCCGCGTGGCCGCCTTGCGCTCGGGCGTCACCGCGTCCTCCAGGTCGAGGATCAGGCCGTCGGCGGGCAGGGTGAGCGCCTTGGCCATCATCTTCTCGTTGCCACCCGGCACGAAGTGGAGCGATCGCCGCATCGAGGTCAGGAGGCGCGGCGCCGCATCATGGCGGCGCGACGGCAGCGCATCACCACGTCGCCGTGCTGGTTGCGGGCGCGGTGCTCGAAGATCACGATGCCCCACTGCGGGCGCGACTTCGACTCGCGCTTCTCCACCACCTCGGTCTCCGAGTAGATGGTGTCGCCGTGGAAGACCGGCTTGGGGAACTCGACCTTCTCGAAGCCCAGGTTACCGACGGTGGTCCCGAGCGTGGTCTCTCCGACGCTCAGCCCCACCGCGATGCCGAGGGTGAGCAGGCTGTTCACCAGCGGCTTGCCGAACTCGGCCTTCTGGGCAGCGTGGAAGTCCAGATGCAGCGGCTGCGGATTCATCGTCAGGCACGTGAAGAACACGTTGTCGGACTCGGTGATGGTGCGCCCGGGCTGGTGCTGGAACGTCTGCCCCGGCTCGAGCTCCTCGAACAGCTTGCCGGCCATCGGCGGGCTCCTATCTCCTCGAAGGGGGCCTCGACCGCCCCCTCCGAACCAGAAGCGGGATGGCGCGGGCGAAGCCCGCGCTCGAACCGAGGTCACTCACACCGGGTCCTAGCGCGCGGCGGCGCGCGAGGCGTCGAGCTCGGCGATGACCTGCGAGCTGGAGTCCACCCGGCCGAGGAGGCGCGCGAAGTTCTCGCAGGCCGCGTCGTGCAGCCGGCGGCTCGCTGCGCCGCAGCCGTCCTCGACGAGCAGGCAGCGGAACCCCCGGTCGGCCGCGTCCCGCGCGGTGCCCTCCACGCAGGAGTTGGTCGACACGCCGGTGAAGACCAGCTGCTCCACGCCCCACGCGCGCACCAGCCGCTCGAAGCCCGAGGAGTGGAACGCGCTCATCGTGGTCTTGTTGAGCACCGGCTCGTCGGGCCGCGGCGCGAGCGCGTCCAGGATCTCGTGCTCGCGCCGGCCCCGGGTATTGCCGATCGCCTCCGCCATCGGCCGCATGTGCGGCGGCAGGTCGCTGTAGTCCGGCAGCTCGGAGCCCACCGTGAGGTAGACGATGCGGAGGCCACGCGAGCGGAACGTATCGAGCAGGCGTTGGATGGTCGGGACGACGACGCTCTCGATGCGATCGAAGCGCTCGCGTCCCTGCTCGTCGCGGCCCTGGTCCTTCAGGAGCCGCCCCAGGCCCTCGTGCCGCGAGCCGCTGGCGTACTGCATGTCCACCACGACCAGTGCCGCCCGTCGCCCGTCGAGTCGAAACCCGGGATTGAACTGCCCCGCGTAGTCTCTTGCTCCCTCTCCCCCCAGGGGAGAGGGCCGGGGTGAGGGGCTCGCCGCGCCGGCTGACATCGATGCTAGCAGGCCGGACGACGGAGCACGGCGGGATCGATGCGTCGCGACACCCACTGCCCGTCGCTCGGGCTGCCGAGCAGACGGCCGCGCTCGGCGATGACCTTGCCCCGCAGCAGCGTCATGACCGGCCAGCCCGACACCGCCCAGCCTTCCCACGGGCTGTAGTCGGTCACGTGGAAGTCGTCCTTCGAGAGCGTCTTCCGGATGGTCGGATCGATCAGCACCAGGTCCGCGTCGCTGCCGGGGGCGATCACGCCCTTCTTCGGGTAGAGGCCCATGATCTTCGCCGCGTTGGTCGCGGTGATGTCGGCGAAGCGGGTCAGCGACATGCCGCGCTTGACCACACCCTCGGTGAAGCCGATGCCGATGCGGGCCTCGGCGCCGACGTTGCCGCCGGTGACGTCCTCGATGGTGCGGCCCTTCAGCTTCAGCTCGAGGCTCGTCGGGTACTCGTCGGTGGCCAGGGTGGAGAGCCCGTCGTGCACCAGCCCGTTCCAGAGGGCCTGCTGGTCCTCGGGGAACTTCAGCGACGGGTAGGTGTGCGAGCAGAAGCCGCGCGGCGTCTTGTAGTACTCCGCGTTGAAGCAGGCGTACTGATGGAGCGTCTCGCCGTAGACGGGCAGGCCCTGGGCACGGGCCTCGGCCACCGTCTCCACGCCCTCGCGCGCCGAGACGTGCACGAAGTACACGCCCGCGCCGCTGGCCTTGGCGAGCGCCACCGTGCGGCGGAAGGCGAGCAACTCGGACAGCTTGGTGTGCACCAGGTGGAGGTTCGTCCCGTCCATCCGGCCTTCCTCGCGGAAGCGCTCGTAGTTGAACTGGACCAGGTCCTCGTCCTCCCCGTGCACCACCATGATCCCGCCCGCCTTCGCCACCTTCTCCATGGCGAAATGGATGCGCCCGAAGTCGATACGGTTGCCCGACCGCTTCGGATGTGGCGGCAGCACGTTGGTGGTGAAGACCTTGAAGCTCGGATGGCCGGCCTGGATCGCCTCGCCGATCTGGTCGAATACGCGGATCGGGAGCGCGCCGGCCAGGGTGATGTGAAACGCGTAGTCGACGTAGGAGTTGCCCTTCCAGCGACTGGCGCGTTGCTCGATCACTGGTTGAATGTCCCCGCCCGGCCGCACGTACGCGAAGTCGATGTGGGTCGTGGTGCCGCCGCAGGCCATGCCGCGCGTGTCGTCCTCGGGCCCGAGCGTGATCGCCGGCTCCTCGGGATGCGACATGATCCCGTGGGCCAGGTGCGCGTGGGGCTCGACGCCGCCCGGCGAGACGATGTGGCCGGCCGCGTCGACGACCCGGGCCGCCTCGGTCGGCAGGGTGCCGGGCGCGGCGATGACCGCGATCTGCTCGCCGCGCACGCCCACGTCCCACATGCCGGCGCCCTGCGGCGTGATCACCTGCCCGTTGCGGATCACCAGGTCGAGCACGAACGGAGCCTAGCCCAGGTCCCGCGGGTCGTCAACGACCCGCTCGGCGGCTGCGGCCATCACGGCAGCGCGGGCCGGCGGCGATGCCACGCCGTCGCGCTCTCGTACGCGTGGCCCAGGCGCAGCAGCGTCGCCTCGTCGAACGGGCGGCCCACCAGCTGGAGCCCGACCGGCCGGCCGTCGGCGGACGCGCCGCAGGGCAGCGACAGCGCGGGCAGGCCGAGCGCGTTGAACGGCCGGGTGAGCCGGGAGAAGCGGCCCATGCGCCGGATCACCTCCGCGGTGGTACCCGCCTTGGCCGCGGCCAGCGCGGGCGCCGGCTCGGGGATGGTCGGCGTCACCAGCACGTCGATGCGTGAGAAGACGTCGTCGATGAACTCGCGCGTGAAGCGGGCGCGGAGCCGCTCGCCCTGCAGATACTCGACGGCGGTGACGGTGAGCCCCGGCGCCATGCGGTCCCGCACCGCGGGCTGCAGCTCGCCCGGCCGCTCCTTCAAGATGCGCGAGTGGATCACCGCGGCCTCCGCGCGCACCATCACGTTGCTGCATGCCGCCACCATCGGGCCCGGATCGGGCACCGCCACGGGCTCGACCCGGGCGCCGAGGTCGCGCAGCGCCGCCACCGCCTCCGCGGTCGCGCGCGAGACCAGGGCGTCGAGGCCGTCCGCGTAGAAGCCACCGGCGATGCCGACGCGCAGGCCGGCGACGCCGCCGTCGAGCGCGGACACGTAGTCCGGCACCGGCCGGCGGCTCGACGTGGCGTCGAGCGGGTCGTGGCCCGCGATCACCCCGAGCATGAGCGCGGCGTCGCGCACGGTCCGCGTGAGCGGGCCCACGTGGTCGTACGACCACGACAGCGGCATGACGCCGGCGCGGCTCACGCGGCCGTAGGTCGGCTTGAGCCCGACCAGCCCGCAGCAGGCCGCGGGCAGCCGGATCGAGCCGCCGGTGTCGGTGCCGAGGGCGCCCGCGGCGAGGCCGGCCGCCACCGCCGCGCCCGAGCCGCTGCTGGATCCGCCCGAGACGTGGCCGAGACGCCAGGGGTTCTGCACGTCCCCGTGGTGGGCGTTGTCGCCGAAGGGGCCGAGGGCCAGCTCGGTCATGTTGAGCTTGCCCAGCGTGAGCGCACCGGCCGCCACCAGGCGGGCCACCGAGGTGCACGGGGGCGCGCCCACGAAGTAGTCGCCGGTCAGCGTCCCGCACGACGTGGGCAGGCCCGGGATCAGGCAGAGGTCCTTGTGGGCCAGCGGCACGCCGTGCAGCGGCCCGCGCCAGGCGCCGGCCTGCGCCTCGCGCTCGAGCACGGCCGCGGCGGCCAGCGCGCCATCGGCGTCCACCGTGATGAAGGCATGCAGCGTGGGGTCGAGCCGCGCGATGCGATCGAGATAGGCGCGCGTGAGCGCCACCGGCGAGAGCTTGCCGGCGCGGATGGCCTGGGCCAGATCGGTCAGGGTCGAGGCGGTCGGGTCGGTCGAGTCGAGATCCGGCATGGCGATCGCTCCGTCACATCCCCAGATACGCGCGCTGCACGTGCTCGTTGTCGAGCAGGTCCCGCCCCGCGCCGGAGAGCACGACGCGGCCGTTCTCCAGCACGTAGCCCCGCCCGGCGAGGGCCAGCGCCTGCCGGGTGTTCTGCTCGACCAGCAGCACCGTCGTGCCCGCGCGGTTGATCTCGCCGATGATGCGGAAGATCTCCTGCACGATCTTCGGCGCCAGCCCGAGCGACGGCTCGTCCAGCATGAGCAGGCGCGGGCGCGCCATCAGCGCGCGGCCGATGGCCAGCATCTGCTGCTGCCCGCCCGACATGGTGCCAGCCGCCTGGCGCCGCCGCTCCCCCAGGATCGGGAAGAGCCCGAGCACGCGCTCCAGGCTCTCGCGCCGGTGGGGGCGCGCCGCCGCGGTGTAGGAGCCGAGCTCGAGATTTTCCAGCACGGTGAGGCTCGGGAAGATCTTGCGGCCCTCCGGCACCTGCACCACGCCCCGCTCGACCACCACGTGGCTGGGCAGGCGGTCCAGGCGCGCGCCGTCGAGGGTGATCTCGCCGGCCCGCGGCCGCAGCAGCCCGGAGATCGCGCGCAGCATGGTGGTCTTGCCCGCGCCGTTGGCGCCCACCACCGAGAGGATCTCACCCGGCTCGATGACGAGGTCGACGCCGGTCAGCGCGGGCAGGTCCCCATAGGCGACGTCGATGCTCCGCAACGTCAGCAGGCTCATCGCGCCTCCTCCACCGCCTCGCCCAGGTAGGCCTCGATCACGCGCGGATCACGGGCCACCGCGGCGGGCGGGCCGTCGGCGATCTTCTCGCCGTGGTGCAGCACGACGAGCCGGTGCGACAGCGCGAGGATCGCGCGCATGACGTGCTCGATGATCAAGAGGCCGACCCCCTGGGCATTGATGCGCCGGATCAGCGCGATGATGGCTTCGATCTCGGTCGGGTTGAGGCCGGACATCACCTCATCCAGTAGCAGCAGCTGCGGCTCGGTGGCAAGGCCGCGCGCCACCTCCAGGCGCTTTCGGTCCGCGAGGGTGAGGTGGCGCGCCGGCGTGTTGCGCCGGGGGCCCAGGCCCACGAAGTCCACGATCTCGGCCGCCCGCGCGCGCGCCTCCGCCACGTCGGCCACCCGGTTGAAGGCGCCCACCATCACGTTCTCGAGCGTGGTGAGCCCGGCGAAGGGCTGGACCAGCTGGAAGGTCCGGGCCAGGCCGCGCCGGCAGATCGCGTGCGGCTTGAGCCCGACCAGCGAGACGCCGTCGAACCGGATCGAGCCCTCGCTGGGGGCGTGGAACCCGGCGATCAGATGGAACACGGTGGTCTTGCCGGCGCCGTTCGGCCCGATGAGCCCGACGATCTCGCCGGGAACCACCGTCAGGTCGAAGCGGCTCACCGCCACCAGCCCGCCGAATCGCTTGGTGAGCCCTGTGACCTCGAGGCCGCGGTCGTTCATGTCGCGGTTCCGGTCACCGGCCGCCGGCTGCGGAGCCAGCCCACCAGCCCGTTGGGGAGAAACGAAATGACCAGGATCAGGATGAGCCCGTACAGCATGATGTCGGCGCCCGCGCGCCCACGCAGGACCGCGCGCGTGACCTCCGAGATCGGAGTCAGCACGAAGGCGCCCAGCAGCGGCCCCGTCACCGTGCCGGCGCCGCCCACGATCGCGGGGAGCAGCGCGCCGATCGAGATCGCGGGCCCGAAGGTGATGGTGGGATCGATGTAGGCGAAGTACTGCGCGTAGAACGTGCCGCCGAGCGCGGTGAGGAACGACGACACCGCCATCGCGCGGAGCTTGGTGGACAGGGCGTCCACTCCCGCCGCCTCCGCCGCGTCCTCGTTCTCCCGCACCGCGGCCAGCGCATAGCCCATTCGCGACCGCTCGATCACGCGCGTGATCCACACCGCCCCGAGGGCCATCGCGAAGATGACGTAGTAGTAGGGTAGCTTGTCCGCGAACACGAACATGGCGGGCGCGGCGCCACGATTGGGTACCACCAGGCCGAGCGAGGAGCCGACCGCCTTCCAGTTCACCGCCACCACCCGCAGCATCTCCGCGAACGCCAGCGTGACCAGCGAGAAGTAGGGGCCCCGCAGCCCGTAGCGGAACGACAGGTAGCCCGCGAAGAGCCCGAACGCGCTGGCGAGCGCGCCGCCCGCCAGCATGCCGAGCCAGGGAGTGATGCCCCAGTGCAGGAGCAAGAGCGTCGAGGTGTACGCCCCGATCCCGAAGAAGGCGGCGTGGCCGAACGAGAACTGCCCGCCGTAGCCGCCCAGGATGTTCCAGCACGCGCCCAGATAGCCGAAGAACATGATGCTGATCAGCACGTCCAGCGCGTACTTGGGCAGCAGCGGAGGCAGCGCGATGAGCGCGGCCACGCCGACGACCAGGAGCAGCCTAGCGGCCACGGCGCGCGCCAAACAGGCCCTCGGGGCGGAGCAGCAGCACGATCACGAACAGGCCGAACACGACCAGCTGCTTCAGCGAGCCAGGCAGGAAGGCGGCCCCCAGCGATTCGGCCAGGCCCACGATGAACCCGCCCGCGAGGGCGCCCAGGAAGTTGCCCATGCCGCCCAGCACCACCACCACGAACGCCATGATGTTGAAGCTCTCGCCCACGTCGGGCGCCACGTAGAAGAACGGGGTGATCAGCGCCCCCGCCACCGCCACGCAGGCCGAGCCGATGCCGAAGGCCGTCCCGCGGATGCGCGCCACGTTGATGCCTACCAGGCGGGCGCCCTCGGCCTCCTCGGAGAGAGCCCGGATCGCCTTGCCCACGTCGGTGGTGTGGAGGAATCCCCAGAGGCCGATGCCCACCAGGACCGCGCCGGCCGCCGCGATCAGGCGCGGGACCTCGACCAGCACGTCGCCCACCATGAACGACGCGCCCGAATACGACACGCGCAGGCTTCGGAAGTCCCCCTGCCAGAGGACGAGGGCGAGGTTCTCCAGGAACAGCGCCAGACCGAGGGTGAGCAGCAGCTGGTTGTGCTCGGCGGCGGCGCGGTTCGGCTCGATGATCACCCGCTGGATGAGCACGCCCAGTGCGAAGAAGAGCGGCCCGGTGACGAGGATCGAGAGGTACGGATCCACCCCGACCAGCACGTGGAGCCAGTACGAGGTGTACATCGCCAGCATCATCACCGCCCCGTGGGCGAAGTTGATGATGCGCAGCACCCCGAAGATCAGCGAGAGCCCGCTCGCGACCAGGCCGTAGACGCCGCCCAGCAGCAGGCCGCTGACGACGGCCTGGAAGAAGAGCCAGGTCACCTCGCGGCGGCTAGCGAGTCGAAGGGGGCGACTCGATCAGAACGGGCTCCGCCCTCCGGGGCCCCCGCCGAGCCTCCCCCAGGACCAGGATGGCGCGGGTCAAGCCCGCGCTCGAACAGAGCTGACTCAGACGCGCTCCTAGCCCTTCCACTTGGGGACCGGGAACACCGGCTTGGCCTCCTGGAAGCGCGCCGGTCCCACCACCACCGGCTTGCCGCCCTGCACCTGGAGCAGCGCCGGGGTGGCGTTGACGTTCTCACCGCTGTCGTCGAAGCGGATCGCGTCCTGGGTCAGGATATGGTCGGTGAGGTTGGTCTTGGCGATCGCGTCACGGACCTTCTCGCGATCGGTCGACCCCGCCCGCTCGAGCGCGTCCTTCAGCACGAACACCACCTGGTAGCCCTGCACGCCGTGGTTCGACATCACCGAGCCGTACTTCTTCTGGTAGGCCTCGAACACCGCGCGGGCCCGTGGGCTCTGCGGGTTGTGCCAGTAGTTGCCGTCGAAGAGCAGGTCGGTCAGCTCGCGGTTCTCGGCGATGAACTTGGGGTTCGAGTAGGCCGCGTTGGCCAGTCCCACCAGCGCGTTGACCCCGATCCGCAGCTTGGCCGCGGTCTCCGCGATCAGCTTGGAGTCGCCGTAGTAGCCGCTGATCACGAGCAGGTCCGGCCGGGCCGCCTTCACCTTGGACAGCTCGGCGGTGAAATCGGGCGAGCGCAGGTTGTAGGGCACGCGCTGCACCACTTCGTAATTCATCTTGGCCGCGAAGGCCTCCACGTGGTTGCCCATGGTGGTGCCGAAGTTGCCGTCCTCGTGCATGATGGCCACGCGCTTGACCACCAGCCCCGCGCTCTTCGACATCTCGATCATGTTGCCGAGGGTGAGGGTGGCCATCGCGCGCGCGTTCGGCTGCATGCGGAACGCGTAGTGGAGGCCGCCCTCCAGCACGTTGTCGGCCACGGTGGCCAGCAGCAGGAACGGGGTCTTGTTCTTCTCGGTGACCTGACGCACCGAGAACGCCACCAGGCTCGAGAAGGGGCCGATCAGCGCGGTCACGTTCTGGTCGATCAGCCGCGCCGCCTCCGAGTTGCCCAGCTCGACCTTGTTCTGGGTGTCGCCGGGGAGCAAGACGATCTTCGCGCCGCCGAGCGACTTGATGCCCCCTCCACCGTTGATCTCGTCCACCGCGAGCTGCAGGCCGTTGAGCGCCAGCTGGGCCTCGAAGGCGAGCGGGCCGGTGACGGGCAGGATGTAGCCGACCTTGACCTCGCGCGACTGGGCGCGGCCGATCGCGGGCGCGCCGAGCGCGGCCACCGCGGAGGCGGCGCCGATCCCGGCCAGAAAGCGGCGACGGCCGGACGAGGAAGCATCGAGGCGGCGCGGGGCATTCGACATTGTGTCCTCCGGAGGGGAATGGTGGGCCTGGATGGCCGGGAGCCTAGCATCCCGCCCGCGCGATTTGCAAGGCGACGGCCGGGCGCGTGTTGGGCGTGAGCCGGGATTCATCCACAGCTATCCACAAGGTTTCCCGTATCCCCAGCCTGCCCACATGTTGTGGATAAGCATGACGACGGCCCCAACTCGTGGGGGTGACACCGTGCGCCTGCAGGCCGAAAAGGTACATGTTGACAAGGGTTTGCGCTTCGACTACAGTTTCTTCGTTTCCCCGCTGCCCAAACCCGTCCCCACGGAGGCGGAAACACCGATGATCACGGTTCCCGCGCACCGCGTGAAACAATTCGGGGTCGAATTCTTTCAGGCGTCGTTCTCGGCGAAGGACATCGACCGGCTGGTGAAGTTCGAGGTCCTGGGCTACGGCGGCGCCGACCACCAGCCGCCCGTTCGGGGCAAGCAGCGAGCGAATCGCGCGCGCGTGAACTGGGAAGCGCTCGAGAAGCGGATCGGGGAGAGCGAGATCGCCTACCAGCGGCCGGTGATCCGCCGCAAGATCGACGAGCTCGTGAATTACTACCGCGATTGCAAGGACGCGGGCACGCTGCCCGCGATCCCCGGCGCGGTCATCATCACCTCCGAGAAGCGCTTCACCTTCACCCCGATGGCGAGCCAGCACGACCTGGGCCTGCTCCAGATCCCCGAGGAGCACGGGGTGCTGCGCGTGCTGGATGGCCAGCACCGGCTCCTCGCCCTGCACGCGCTGACCCAGGCCGGCGAGAACCTCGGCATCGAGGTGCCCGCGGTGCTCTTCGACCGGCTCGACGCGCGTCAGATCGTCGAGCTGTTCGTGACCATCAACGCCAAGCACACGAGGCTCAACCCGTCGCACATCGTGAGCCTCGCCGGCCGCAAGCTCTACCCCGATCCGAACCAGGCGCTCGCCCACGACGTGATCCGCTCGCTGAACGAGGACGAGACCTCCCCGCTCGCGGGCGACATCAAGATGCTCGGCACCGGCCGCGGGCGAGTCTCGCAGGCGCCGCTGGCCGAGGAGATCGTGGAGTTCCTGGAGACGGTGGAGAAGATCGGCGGCGGCGCGCGCATCAACGAGGTGCGGCAGCACGCCAAGCGCTTCTTCCTGAACTACATGAAGGCGGTGGCCGGCGTGTTCCCCACCGCGTGGGCCGGCCGCAAGTACTCGATCAAGACCGGAGCCGCTCTGCGCGCGTTCATCCGGGTGGCCCCCGACGTCATGGCGCGCGCCCGCGAGCTCAAGCGCGACGCCTTCGACTTCCACGCGATCCGCGAGGCGGTGAGGCCCTGGGGCGACCGGCTCCGCGACCGCCGCTTCGAAACCGAGGGCGAGTGGAAGAGCAAGCTCGCGGGCGGCACCCGCGGGACGGTGGAAGCGCTGACCCGCGAGCTGCGCGAAGCCCTGCGGAACTAACCGCGGGCCGGCGCGGGCGCGACGCCCGGGCTCGCTCCACCGGGACTACGTGTCATCAGCGGGGGCCCCGAAATGGCCCCCGCCCTTCCCCGGTCGGCTGGCCTTGGCCTACTGCGGCTCGAGGGCGAAATTCGCGGCGAGGATCTCGAAGGTCTTCTTGCCGCCCGGTAACTGGGCGGTCACGCGGTCGCCGACCTTCTTGCCGATCAGGGTCCGGGCCAGCGGCGACATGACCGAGATCAACGCGCGCTTCGGCTCCGCCTCGTCCGACCCCACGATCTGATACGTGGTCTGCTTGCCGTCCTCGTCCTCCAGCTTCACGGTGGAGCCGAAGGTCACGCGATCGCCGGAGGTCGGCGGATCGATCACCTCGGCGGTCCCGACCTTGGCCTCGAGATCGGTGATGCGCGCCTCGACGAACCCCTGGCGCTCGCGCGCGGCGTGGTACTCCGCGTTCTCGCTGAGGTCGCCGTGGGCCCGCGCCTCCGCGATGGCCCGCACGATGCCCGGCCGCTCCTTCTTCAGACGCTCCACCTCGTCGCGCAGCCGGTCGTAGCCGGCGCGGGTCATCGGGGTGCGCTGGATGCTCACGAGCGCATCACCTCGTCGCTGCGCTTCACCTCGGCGAGGAACCCGTTCAGGCTGCCCAGATGCGTGCGGTGGACCTGATCGTGGGGAATGACCTCGCCGTCCGGGCCCTTGACGTCCATCGCGGCGGTGGCGTCGGAGAGCAGCGTCACCTTGAAGCCGCGGTGCGCGGCCTCCCGCGTGGTGGTGTCGCAGCACATCTGGGTCATGAAGCCGGAGACGATCACCCGCTCGATGCCGAGCCGGCGCAGGTCGCCCTCCAGGGAGGTGTTGGTGAACGCGCCCGGCAGGTGCTTGGTGATGACCGGCTCTCCCGCGGCCGGGGTCACCGCGTCGTGGATGGCCAGCGCCGGGCTGCCCGGCACGAACGTGGTGGCGCCGGGCCGGCGGCTCTCGTGCACCACGTGAAACACCGGCACGTGCGTGCGGCGCGCCCAGTCGAGCGTCTGCGCGATGCGGGTCACCGCCCGGGGACCGTCGGGCAGCACCACCTTGCCGATCGGCGCGAAGTATTCTTGCTGGGCGTCGATGATGATGAGCGCGGTCTTGTCCATCGGCGGCTCCGGACTCAGCGAGTCATGGCGGCGGGGTGGCCCCCCACCTCGACGCGGGCGCCGGCGAGCCGGCCCCGGATCCAGTCGTCCCAGGCGAGCGTGCGCTTCTGCTCGAGGACCTGCTTCTCGAGGTCCGCGCGCTCCTTCTCGAAGCCGTCCGGCGGCGCGGGCTGCCGCTCGAGCGTCCTGACCACGTAGACGCCGCCTTCCCCGCGCACCGGCTCGGCGACCTGCCCGGCCGGCGTCTGCAGCGCGGCCAGCAGCACGCTGTTCGGAAGGCCGCCCCGGTCCTTCGGCGGCTCGGCGCGCGAGAAGGCGGGCAGCACGCCGGTGGTGAAGCCGTCCGCCTTGGCGGTGGCGACGAAGTCGCCGCCCTTCGACATCGCGGCCACCAACGCCTTCGCCTTCTCCGTCAGCTGCTGCTCGGCCCGCTCGCGCTTGATGGCCTCCACCACGCGCGCGCGGATCTCGGGCAGCGGCGGCACCCCGGCCGGCACCGCCTCCACCACCTTGGCGACGAGATAGCCGCCCGCGGTCTTGATCGGGGCCGATACGCCGCCCGGGGCGAGGCCGAAGATCGCCTCGTCGACTTGTGGATCGCGGCCGGCCTCGGCGAGCCCGTCCCCGCGCGCGAACAGCGACTCGTGCGGCTCGAACCCGAGGCGCTTGGCCTCCGCGGAGAAGTCGGAGGCCGCGGCCAGCGCGGTCTTCGCCTCCTCGGCCCGCGTGGCGGCGGCCCGCTCCGCCTTCTGGGCCGCCAGCGTCTCCTTGATCTTGGCCGCCACGTCCTTGAGCGGGCTCTTGCCGCCCTCGCGGATATCGAGCACCCGGATCGCGTGATAGCCAAAGGGTGTCCGCACCGGGTCGGAGATCTCGCCCTTCTTCAGGGCGAAGGCGGCCTGCTCGAACGGCGCCACCAGCTCGCCGGGCCCGACCAGCCCGAGCTCGCCGCCCTGCGCGGCGCTGGCCTTGTCCTCCGAGATCTCGCGCGCGAGCTTGGCGAAGTCCTCGCCCCCCCGCGCGCGCTTGATCACGTCCTCGATCTTGGCCTTCGCCGCATTCTCGGCCTCGGTGCCGCCGGTCGGGGGCACGCGCACCAGCACGTGGGCCACTCGCACGCGCTTGGGCTCCTCGAACTCGCTGCCGTGCTCCTTGTAGTACGCCTCCACTTCCGCGTCGGTGACCGCGGGGGGCTGCTTGGCGGGGGCGACCAGCACGTACTGCAGCTTCCGCCGCTCGGGCTGCGTGAACTGGGGGGTGTGCGCTTTCACGTAGGGCTCGAGGTCGGCATCGGCCACCTGCACCGCCGCCATCACCGGCTTGATGTCGGCGTAGGCCCAGGCCGCCCGCACCCGCTCGTTGTGTTGCGCGTAGGCCTGCCGGATCTCCTCCTCCGAGACCTTCACGCCCTGCTTGACGATGCCCTCCATCTTGCGCCGCGCGAGGTGACGGCGGACCTCGGTCTCGAACTGGCCGGGATCGAGCCGCACCTGCCGCAGGACCCTCATGTACTCCTCGCGCGAGAAGCGCCCGTTCTCCTGGAACTCGCGGATCTGCTGGATGGTCGCGCGCAGCTCATCGTCGCTGACCCGGATGCCTTCCTTGGCCGCGCCCTGGATCACCACCGCCTCGGTCACCAGCTCGTTCATCACCTGCTGCGAGAGCCCGAGGCGCTCGGCCAGCTCCGGGGTGAGGCGCTGGCGGGCCATGCGCTCGTAGGCGGCCATCATGTTGGCCTGGGCCCGCTGGTAGCGCTCGCGGGGAATCTCCTCGCCGTTCACCATCGCCACCGCGCTGTCCCGGGCCCCGGCGCTCCCGAACGGGCCCGTGCCGAAATAAAACAGCACGCCGGAAGTGAGGATGAACACGACGATGACGATCAGGAGCACGATCTTCAGGCTCCGGGCGTACTCGCGCATCACGCTGATCACTGCTGGGGCCTCCTCCGCAGGCTAACTGATCGAGAACCCTAGCCTACCACAGCCATCCCGGGCGGCCGGCGCGCCTCACCCCTGGGAGAGGCGCTGGATCAACGGCAGGAGGAAGTAGACGACGAAGGCGAGCGCCGCCACGTACATCATGGGCGCGACCTCCCGCCCCTTGCCGCGCACCAGCTTGATGAAGCAGTAGGCGATGAAGCCGGCGCCGATGCCGTTGGTGATCGAGTAGGTGAACGGCATCACGGTGAGCGTGAGGAGGGCGGGGAAGCCCTCCTCAAGATCGGCGAACGGGATCTCGCGCACCACCCGGCTCATCAGGTACCCGACCACGATCAGGGCCGGCGCGGTGGCGTGCGCGGGGACCACGCCGGCGAGCGGGGCGAAGAACAGCGCGAGCAGGAAGCAGGCGCCGGTCACCACCGAGGCGAGCCCGGTGCGAGCACCCGCGGCCACCCCGGCCGCCGACTCGATGTAGGTGGTGGCTGAGGAAGCGCCCGCCGCGCCGCCGGCCATCGCCGCGACCGAGTCCACCAGCAGCACGCGGTTGAGTCGCGGCAAGCGGCCGGCCGCGGTGAGCCAGCCTGCCTCCCCGCCGATGCCGATCACGGTGCCCATGGTGTCGAAGAAGTCCGACAGCATGATCGAGAACACGGTCACCACCGCGGTGATCACGCCGACCCGCACGAACACCGAAAAGTCGAGCCCCGCGCCCAGGCTGCTCCAATCTGGCCAGGCCACCAGGCGGGCCGGCCACACCGCCTGCCCCGGCAACGGGAAGGCGCGGCCCCCGGTCATCTGGTTGACCGCGATGGCCAGCGCGGTGCTGGCCAGGATACCGACCAGCAGCGCGCCGCTCGACCGCCGCGCGGTGAGCCAGAGCGTCAGCAGGAGCCCGAACACCGCCACCGCCACCGGCGCCGAATGCAGATCGCCGAGCGTCACCGGCACGCCGGGCGGCCCGGGCTTCACGATGCCGCCCGACACCAGCCCGATGAAGAGGATGAACAACCCGATACCGACCCCGATCGCGCGCTTCAGCGCCACCGGGATCGCGTTCATGATGGCCTCGCGGAAGCCGGTGAGCACGAGCATGGTGATGACGAGCCCCTCCAGCACGACGACCCCCATCGCGGCCGGCCACGGCAGCTTCATCCCCGCGATCAACTGGAAGGCGACCACCGCGTTGAGCCCCATGCCCGAGGCCACCGCGAGCGGATAGTTGGTGAGGACGCCCATCGCGATCGTCATCGCCCCGGCCACCAGACAGGTGGCGGCCTGGGTGGCCGCGAACGACGGCCCCTGGCCCTGCAGCGGCGGCACGCCCGCGAAGGAGAGAATCGCCGGGTTCACGAAGATGATGTAGGCCATCACCATGAACGTGGTCAGGCCGCCGCGGATCTCGCCGCCGAGCGTCGCACCCCTCCGGTGAAGCTCGAAGCAGCGCTCGAGCACGGGCTCAGTCGTTCTCGGGATCCGCCACTTTCGGAAGCGTCGCGCCCTCCTCCGGCACCACCCGGCGGGCCACCGTGAGGAAGCCGGTGTGGGCGACCATGCGATGGAAGGGCCGCACCGAGGTGCCGTCGATGTTCCACGGGCGCAGCAGGGTCTCGAACGTCTCCACCAGCGCGTAGCCCTGGTGGCGCCGCAGCGACTCGGTCAGCTGGTGGGACTGGATGATCGTCGGCACGTAGGACAGAAAGATGCCGCCGGGCCGCAAGACCCGGGCGACCGGCTCCACCAGGCGCCACGGCTCGGGCAGATCGAACACCGCGCGATCGACCGGCTCCTCCTCGGGCAGCCCGTCCTCCACCGGCCGGATCCGCACCGTGAGGTTGGTGATCTCGCCGAGCCGGGTCTGGATGTTGGCGAGGGCGCGGCGGCAGAAGTCCTCGCGCTGCTCGTAGGAGACGACCCGGCCCTCCGGCCCGACCGCGCGCAGCAGCGCGAGGGTCAGCGCGCCCGAGCCCATGCCCGCCTCGAGCACCCGGGCGCCCGGGAAGATGTCCGCCCAGAAGATCACCATCGCGAGGTCCTTGGGGTAGATGACCTGCGCGCCGCGCGGCATGTCGAGCACGTACTCGGCGAGGGTGGGCCGAAGCGCGAGATACCGCGTGCCCTTCGACGTGCGCACCCACGACCCGTCGGGCTGGCCGATGATGGTGTCGTGCGTCACCCAGCCGCGGTCGGAGTGGAAGGTGTCGCCCTTGCGCAGCAGCAGCAAGTGGCGCCGGCCGCGCTGGTCGATCAATAAAACTTGCTGGCCGTCGTCGAACTTATCCGAGGTCACCGGTTCTCGGGTCCGGCAGGAAGAGCGCGGCCACGAACCCCGCGATCGGCATCGAGGCCGAGATGGTGAGGGCCGCGGTCAGCCCCCAGTGGTCGGCGACCCAGCCGAGCCCGGTCGCTCCGATGCCGCCCGCGCCGATGGCGAAGCCGACGATGAGGCCCGAAGCGAGGCCCGGGTTGCGCGGCAGGTAGGCCTGGCCCAGCACCACCGACATCGTGAAGGTGGACACGAGCACGAAGCCGAGCAGCGCCAGCATGACGAACACGAGCGGGCCCCCGCGCACGAGCAGGAATCCCAGCGCGATCGGGGTGGAGAGCAGGAAGACCCAGACCACACAGCGCCGCGCACCGAGACGGTCGGCCAGCGGCGCGACCGCGAGCGTCCCGACCGCGCCGGCGCCCAGGAACACGGCCAGCAGCGTGCCGACCAGCCGCGGATCGCCGTGGAGCACCTCCTCCCAGTAGAACGGCATGAAGGTGGTGAAGCCGAGCTGCGTCCACGAGCGGATCGCCACCACCAGGATGAGCAGGCTCATCGCCCCCACCATCGTGCGGGCGCCCGCGGCGGTCGCGCGGGCCTGGGCGACCGCGGGCGGAGGGGCCGACAGCCGCGGCAGCACCGCGGTGAGCAGCGCTCCGGCCAGGAAGCCGGGCACCAGCATGCCGAGGCTGCCCGCCAGGCCGAAGCCGGTGAGCAGCGCGGTCATCAGCGGCGGCCCGAGCGCGATGCCGATGTTGCCGCCGGTGGAGAAGATGGACACCCCGGTGGCCTTGCGATCTCCCGCCACCGCGGTGGCGGTGCGATAGCCCTCGGGATGATAGGCGGCGACCCCGAAGCCGGTGATCATCACCAGCGCGAGCACCGCGGCGTAGCTCGGCGCCAGGCCGATGAACGCCAGCCCCAGCGAGGACAGCAGCACCGACAGCGGCAGGAGCCAGCGCCGCGCCGTCTGGTCGGCGAAGTAGCCGAACAGGGGCTGCACCAGCGAGGACGTCACGTTGGCGGTGAGCACGATCACGCCGGTGGCCGCGTACGAGAGATTCAGCGCGTCCTTGATGGCGGGCAGGATCGCGGGCAGCGAGCCCTGGTTGATGTCGATCACCATGTGCCCGAGGGCCAGGAGCCCGAGCAGGCGCATGTCCGGGCGGGCCCGCTCGGCGAACGCAGCCACGCGGGGTGGCGCGGGCAGGGCGACAGCGGGCGACACCGGCTCGGGAGTCATAGGGGCCCTATGCTACCTCAGATGCCGAACGCGTCGAGGCCGGTGATGTCGCGGCCCACGATCAGGGTGTGGATGTCGTGGGTGCCTTCGTAGGTGTTCACGGTCTCGAGATTCATCATGTGGCGGATGATAGGGTGCTCGTCCACGATGCCGGCCGCTCCCAGGATGTCGCGGGCCATGCGTGCTGAGTCGAGCGCCATCTGCACGTTGTTCATCTTGGCCATCGAGATCTGCTGTGGCCGGGCGCGCCCGGCGTCCTTGAGCTGGCCGAGCCGCCAGCACAGAAGCTGCGCCTTGGTGATCTCGGTGATCATCCAAACCAGCTTCTGCTGCACGAGCTGGAAGGAGCCGATGGGCTTGTTGAACTGGATCCGCTGCTGCGCGTACTGCAATGCCCAGTCGTAGCAAGCCATCGCGGCCCCGATCGCGCCCCACGCGATGCCGTAGCGCGCCTGGGAGAGGCAGGAGAGCGGGCCCTTCAGCCCCTTCACCCCCGGCAGCTTGTTCTCGAGCGGGATGCGGCAATCCGCGAACGCCAGCTCCGAGGTGATCGACGCGCGCATCGAGAACTTGCCGTGGATGTCGAGCGTGCTGTAGCCCGGCGTGCCCTTCTCCACCAGGTAGCCGCCGATCTCGCCGTCGTCGCCCTTGGCCCACACCACCGCCACGTCGGCCACCGAGCCGTTGGTGATCCAGAGCTTGGTGCCGTTCAGCACGTACTCGTTGCCCTTCCGGACCGCGCGGGTCTTCATCGAGCCGGGGTCGGAGCCGTGGTCCGGCTCGGTGAGCCCGAAGCAGCCGAGCGCCTCGCCCGACTGGAGCGGAGGCAGCCAGCGGTCCTTCTGGGCGTCGGAGCCGTAGGCGTAGATCGGGTACATCACGAGCCCGCTCTGCACCGAGGCGAACGAGCGCAGGCCGGAGTCGCCCCGCTCCAGCTCTTGCATGATCAGGCCGTAGGCGATGTTGTCGAGGCCCGCGCAGCCGTAGCCCTTGAGCGTGGCCCCGAACACTCCCATCTCGCCGAGGTCACGGGCGAGCTCTTGCGGGAAGGTGCCGTCCCGGTGGTGCTGCCCCACGATGGGGAGGAACTTGGCCTCGACCCAGTCGCGGACCGCGTCGCGCATCATCCGCTGCTCTTCGGTCAGGAGCTCGTCGATGCCGTAGTAGTCGACGCCGCGGAACTTTTCCATGGCTTCAGTCCTTCCGGCCGGGGTGGCTCAGAGATTGGTGGGGTGGGCCGGGCGGTCCTCGCCCAGCGCCTGCTCCAGGGCGCGGGCCAGCGGCACGTCGTGCTCGTGGCTCATCGCGAAGATGCGGCACTGGGCGACCTTGCCCGGCAGGTACTTCAGCAGCTCCTTGAGCGGCTCGGCCGACACGCTGCGCGACGCCGCGTCGTAGACGTAGATCTGCCGGTCCTGCATGCCGATCGGGTTCAGCGGCCGCGGGTCCTGCTGCGCCATGTCGATCCGGAACGGGAAGGTGCCGAGCCCGGCGGGTAGGAGCTCCCGCACCCGCTGCTCCACCTCTTCCGCTTTCATGAAGCTCTGCCCGCGCCGCGGCTCGAAGAGATCGAGCACGACTTCGTGGGACATCCGCCACTTCAGCCGGCGGTCGAGGATCTGCCGCCACTCCCGTCCGAGGGCGCGCCGGTCGGGATCGTCGGCGTGCTCCCAGCGGGCGACCTCCTCGAGCAGCGTCCACTCGGTCATGTTCAGATAGGGCGCAAGCTCCTTGTTGAGATCGAACGGGAACACCAGCTTCATGGTGTCGCGGAAGATCTCCTTCAGGTGCAGGTCGATGCCCCGCGTGGTCCGATGGTAGTAGACATTGGTGTAGAGATAGAAGCGCGCGTTCAGGAACATGATGAACGCCTGGATCCCCCCGCGATCGAGCGTCAGCCCCTTCTCGCTGAAGAACGAGTAGTACATGATCCGCTCGATGTCGATGGGGCCCACCGCGACCCCGCACATGTACGAATCGCGCAGCACGTAGTCCATGTTGTCGGCGGTGTAGATGCCGGACAGCAGGGGCTTGAGGTGGGCGAGCCAGCGCGGGTGCTCCTTGACCGGCACCGTGTAGCTCTTGCCCATGAGATAGCAGATCCACTCCGGATCGATGGTCTCGCCGTCCTCGAACGAGCCGCCGGGGCTGCGCCGTAGCCCGCGGATGAGATCGCCCAGCTCTTCGCGGATGATCCGCTGGCCGACCTTCTCGTGGGTCAGGTCGAAGTCGGCCAGGAAGTTGTCGTCGAAGAAGTGGCCGAAGGGCCCGTGGCCCACGTCGTGGAGCAGGCCGGCCACCCGCATCAGCTCCTCGAAGAGCGGACCCGACGGGGCGTCCGGGAACTCGGCCTTCAGCGAGCGATGCAGCTGGTGCGCGAAGCGGCCGGCCAGGTGCATGGCGCCCAGGGAGTGCTGGAAGCGGCTGTGTTCGGCGGCCGGGAACACCCAGCGCGCCGACTGCAGCTGGGGCACGCGGCGCAGGCGCTGCATCCACGGCGAGTCCATCAGGTCCTGCTCGGTGGCCTCGCCGGGCAGCCCGTCCGGCCGCGTGTAGAGAATGTACTGGTGGATCGGGTCGGCGATGAGACCGCGACCCTGGTAGGTGTCGACGCCCCTCATGAATAGCAGCCTAACCTACTTGTCGGAGGTGCGATAGAAACGGTAGCGATCGCCCGGACGCACCGTGATCGCCTCGCGGCCGCCCGCCCGCAGCACCGTCATCTCCACGTCGCGGTCCATCGGCGACTGCCAGAGCGCGTGGTAGAACTCCTCGCGGCTGGCCACCGGCTGGCCGTTCAACGCCACGATCACGTCACCGGGACGGAGGCCGGCGGCCCGCGCCGGGCTCATCGGATTCATCCCGGAGACCGCCACCCCGCCCTGCACCGACTCCGTGTAGAGCCCGAGCCAGGGCCGCGGCGCGCGGCCGGTGACGCGGCCGTTGGCGAGCAGGTCGTCCTTGTGGGCGAGGAACTTCTCGATGGGGATGGCGAGGTTGACGGGTGGCGCCTCGCCCAGGCGCAGCGACGTCACCCCGATCACGCGCCCCGCCGTGTCGACCAGCGCGGCCCCGCCGAAGGCCGCGTTGTACGGCGACACGATGAACGCGCGGTCGAGCAGGTACTCCCAGGCCGCCGTGAACGATCGCACCGACTCGACGCGGCTCGGCGTCGACACCAGGTCGCCGTCGTCGGTGACGCCCACCGTGCCGGTGACCGCGCCCGCCGCCACCGTGCTCGAATCGCCCAGGGTCGCGGCCGGCCACGGGCCGCCACCCTCGAGCTGGATCACGCCCACGCCCACTTCCAGATCGAGCCCGGTGAGGCGGGCGGGCACGCGCCGGCCGTCCCGCAGCACGACCTCGATGCGCCGCGCGTCCAGCAGCACGTAGCTCACCGTGATCGCGTAGCCCCGGTCGGCGTCGAAGATCACGCCGCTGCCCCAGCGCTCGGTGCCCAGGGTGGACGCCGACGGCCGGCCCGGATCCACCTGGACGCGAATGCCGACCACCGCGGGCTCGACGCGCCGGATCTGGGACGCCAGCGGGGAGACCTGACGTGGATCGTGACGCGGGCTCGTGTCGGCGGGCGTGGCGGCCGGCGCCGCGGGCCGCAGCACACCCAGCAGGGCGGCCACGGTGAGGCCGATCAGCGCGCGCACCACGACGCTACCGGCTGGCGTACTGAGTCTGGTAGTACTGGCGGAACGCGCCGGACTTGATCGGCTTCCACCACGCCTCGTGGGCGCGGTACCACGCCACCGTGTCGGCGAGCGCGGTGTCGAACGGCGTGACGGGTCGCCAGCCGAGGGTTGAGACCTTCGCCGAGTCGAGCGCGTAGCGGCGATCGTGGCCGGGCCGATCCGCGACCGGCTGGATGAGGGTCTCGGGTTGGCCCACCAGGGAGAGGATGCGCCGGGTCAGCGCGATGTTCTCCACCTCGGTCCCGCCCCCGATGTTGTAGATCTCGCCCTCGCGGCCCTTCCGCAACACCAGGTCGATGGCCGCGCAGTTGTCGAGCACGTAGAGCCAGTCGCGCACGTTCTTCCCGTCGCCGTAGAGCGGCAGCGGCCGGCCCTCCAGCGCATTGGTGACGAACAGCGGGATCACCTTCTCCGGGTACTGGTACGGCCCGAAGTTGTTGCTGCTCCGCGTGATCAGCACCGGCAGGCGATGCGTGGTCCAGTAGGCGCGCGCCAGCAGGTCGGCGGCGGCCTTCGACGCCGCGTAGGGGTTCGACGGGTTCAGCGGGTCGCTCTCGCGGGCCGCGCCGTGGGCGATGCTGCCGTAGACCTCGTCGGTGCTCACCGCGAGGAAGCGGCCCACCCCGTGCTCGCGCGCGGCCTCGAGCAGCGTGAAGGTGCCGGTCACGTTGGTGCGCAGGAAGTCGTCCGCGCCCCGGTTCGAGCGATCCACGTGGGTCTCGGCCGCGAAGTGCACCACCGCGTCCACGCCGCGCATCGCCTCCCGCACGAGCGCGCCGTCGCAGATGTCTCCGTGCACGAACGTATAACGAGTGTCGCGCTCGACGTCGCGCAGGTTCTCCAGGTTGCCCGCGTAGGTGAGCTTGTCCAGGTTCACCACCGAGTCGTCGGAACGCGCGGTCAGCACGTGGCGGACGTAGTTGGAGCCGATGAACCCGGCCCCGCCCGTGACGAGGATCTTCATCCTCGTGCGACCTCCCAGATCTCGGGCCCCGCGAAGTCCCAGGGCAGACGCCCCTCCTCGGTCTGATCGGGATCGGCGGAGAACTGGGTGTCCACCAGATAGATGATGCGGCCCCGCGCGGACGCCAGGTTCTTCACCCCGTGGGCCACGCCCGGCGGGATCAGCAGCAGGCGCGACGCCCCGTCGCCCAGCACGACCCGCCGCGGCGCGCCCGGGCTCTTCGAGCCCTCGCGCACGTCCAGCAGGATCACCAGCATCTTGTCGCCCGGCGGCACGAACCAGACGTCGGTCTGCCGGCGATGCACGTGAAACGCCTTGATCACGCCGGGATCCAGCTCGCTGTAGTTGACCTGCCGGCACTCGAAGCCGCGCAGCCCCGCGGCCACGCCGTGCTGGAGCCGTGCCAGCTCCATGAACGAGCCGCCGTCGTCGGTGAAGCGCTTGAGCTCGACCAGCTGCACGCCGTCGATCGCGGGGGCGGAGCGGTAGTCCTGGAGGGAGAAGGCCCGCTTCGCCGCGTCGGTCAGCTCGACGGGATCGCCGGCGGCCATCAGATCAGCCCCACCTCGCTGCGGTCTCCCAGCATGAAGTTGAAGGAGCGCGGCTTGGAGCTGGTCCGGTAGATCGACACGTTGCGCCCGATGAGGCTCGACTCGATGCGGCTGCCCACGTCGGTCACGCTCGCGCCCTCGAGGAGGATCGAGTGCTCGACCTCGCTGCCCCGCAGCACCACGCGGTCGCCGATCGAGGTGAAGGGCCCCACGTATGAGCTCTCGATCACCGCGTCGCGACCGATGATGGCCGGTCCGCGCACCGTGCTGTTGGTCACCCGGGCGCCCGGCTCGATCACCACGCGCCCGAGCACCTCGCTGTCCACCACGGTGCCCTCGGACCGCGGCAGCAGCGTGTCGAGGATGATCCGGTTCGCCTCCAGCATATCCTCGAGCTTGCCGGTGTCCTTCCACCAGCCTTCGATCACGTGCGGCCGGACCAGATGGCCCTGGTCGATCAGCCACTGGATGGCGTCGGTGATCTCGAGCTCGCCGCGCGCCGAGGGCCGGATCGCCTTCACCGCCTTGAACACGGTCGCGTCGAACATGTAGACGCCGACCAGGCCCAGGTTCGACGGCGGGTGCTTCGGTTTCTCCAGCAGGCGCACCACCTGACCGTCGCGCAGCTCGGCTACGCCGAACTGGGTGGGATCGGGCACGGAGGCGAGCAGGATCTGGCAGTTGGGCTTCTCGTCGCGAAAGCGGCTGACCAGCGGCTCCAGGCGCTCGCGAATCAAGTTGTCGCCCAGGTACATGCAGAACGGCTCGGCGCCGAGGAACGGCTCGGAGACCAGAACGGCGTGAGCCAGGCCGAGCGGCGCCTCCTGCTCGATATAGGTGACCGAGACACCGAAGCGCCGGCCGTCGCCCACCGCGTCCCGGATCTCCTGCCGCGTGTCGCCGACCACGATGCCGATCTCGCTGATGCCGGAGGCGGCCAGCGCCTCGATGCCATAGAAGAGGATGGGCTTGTTGGCGACGGGCACGAGCTGCTTGGCCGAGGTGAAGGTGATGGGACGGAGCCGCGTGCCACGACCGCCCGAAAGGATTAACCCTTTCATTTCGCGGGCGATTATAGCAGTCTTATCCATCTGGCCCGACGAGGCCGGGCAATTCGCTAGATCCGACCGGAATTAGTGGTATTATCAAGCCTCTGAAATTGCAGCAGGTTTCTTCGAGGAGCGGGACATGAAGACGCTGAAGGAGATGCTGGCCGACGCCCGGCAGGTCGTGCCCGAGCAGGGGCCCGCCGAGGTCAAGAAGCGGATCGAGTCGGGCGAGCCGCTAGTCCTGATCGACGTGCGCGACCCGGACGAGTACCGGGACGGCTTCATCGAGCCGGCGACCAATATCAGCCGCGGCTTCCTCGAGTTCCGCATCGGGGGCGCGGCGGCGGATCCGGCGACGCCGATCGTGCTCTATTGCCAGAGCGGCCTTCGCTCCATGCTGGCGGCCAAGGTCCTGAAGGATCTCGGCTATGAACACGTGACCAACCTGCAGGGCGGCTTCCAGAAGTGGGCGCAGTCCGGTCTGCCCGTGGCGAAGGATCGCCCGATGAACGCGGATCAGATCCAGCGCTACAGCCGCCACTTCCTGCTGAACCAGGTCGGCGAGAAGGGCCAGCGCAAGCTGCTGCGGTCGAAGGTGCTGCTGATCGGCGCGGGCGGCCTCGGCTCGCCGACCGCGCTCTACCTGGCCGCCGCCGGCGTCGGCACCCTCGGCCTGATGGACGGCGACGTGGTCGACGTGTCGAACCTGCAGCGCCAGATCCTGCACACCACCGCGAACGTGGGCCGGCCCAAAGTCGACTCCGGCACCGAGATGATCCGCGCCCTGAATCCGGACGTGAACGTGATCCCGCTGCCGACGCGCATCGACGTCGACAACGTGATGGACATCATCAAGGACTACGACCTGGTGGTGGACGGCTCGGACAACTTCGACACGCGCTATCTGGTCAACGACGCGTGCTACCTCGCGGGCAAGACCAACGTGCACGGGTCGATCTTCCAGTTCGAGGGCATGGCGACCGTGCTCGCCCCGAACCAGGGCCCCTGCTATCGTTGCCTCTATCCGACCCCGCCGCCGCCCGGCCTCGTCCCCAGCTGAAGCGAGGCCGGCGTCCTGGGCGTGCTCCCAGGCATCATCGGCGTGGTGCAGGCCACCGAGGCGGTCAAGCTGCTGCTCGGCATCGGTGAGCCGTTGATCGGGCGTCTGCTCACCTACGACGCCCTCGGCATGCGCTTCCGCGAGGTCAAGCTGCGACGCGATCCGAAGTGCCCGCTCTGCGGCGAGCACCCGACGATCACGGATCTCTCGATCCACCGCGGGGCCGTGGACGCGTGCGCGGTCGGCGACAACGGGCACGACGCGGGAGCCGAGGCCGCCTCGCCCGCGAAGGCCGGGGCGTAGCTACTCGGCTGAGACGGCTGGTGCGCGGCTACTTCGGAACCATCGCGCAGCGGTAGATCTCGGCGTAGATCCGCTCCAGATCGTCGCTGTCGAACGTGATGTAGGCGGCGTTGCCCCCCGAGCGCACGATCTTCTTGCGAAGGTCCTCCACCGACGAGTCGCTCACCCGGCCTGACCGCTCACACGCGGTGAGCACTCCGGGCTCGGTCGTCAGGCGCACGGCGTACATGGCCACCTTCTCGGCGGCGCTCGCCGCGAAGGCCGGGTCCACGCCCAGCACGCCGAGTGTGGCCACCAGCACGAGCGTTCGCTTCATCGCTTCCTCCTGGTCGTGGTCGCTGACTGCCTGTCTCCGTCTGGCAGCACGCGCGGTGCCAACGAAGCGAAGGCACAGCGTGGCCACCACTTGTGCAGGTCCGGAGCGGGGAGTGCCGACCAACCTGTGTCAGCCGTGTGCCCGTGCACGGCACCGGGACGCGGCATGACACCCTCGGCATGGTGGGGTGGCGCGCCTGGAGGGATTCGAACCCCCGACCCTCGGCTTAGAAGGCCGATGCTCTATCCAGCTGAGCTACAGGCGCGGCGTCTAGCTACGATACACCAGCCCCGGGGGACGATCGCGGCTGACGACCTCATCGGAACGGGCATAGCAGCCGTCCCGGCTGCGGGCAGAACCGATACTGCACCGCCCCGGTCTCCACGAAGCGCTTCAGCAGCGGCAGCGAGAACGCCATGTCGCTCGTCACGGCGGTCTGGTGACAGAGCAGACAGTCACCCGGTAGCTGGAGCTTCAAGGGCTCCTCGGTCAGCGGGTCGAACCCGCCGAACGTCCAGTTCTGGCTGCCAAAGCCGGGCTGGCTCTTCCGCATCAGATGGAGCGTGCGCTCGTCCTTGCTGCGCACCAGGTGGCGGTCGGAGCCCACCTCGAAGACCGGCGCGCCCGTGCGTGCATCGCGGCTCGGCGCCTTCGCACGGTAGACATCGAGCGCGAACAGCACGCCGGCGGGGAACTCCTTGAGGCGAGAATCGCGTGTCACCGCGTCCACCGCATTCCGCGAGGCGTATAGATCCCTCGACAGTCCGTCGATGCGGTCGACCACCGCATACTTCACCAGTGTCGTCTTGTAGTGCTCCGGGTACGAGACGCCGGGCGGAGGTTGCGCCGGCGCGGATCCAATTCCCAGCGCGCTCACGATGATCGCGACTCGAATCCACATGACCGACGGGGCTCATCGTACCGCGCGTCACCTGCGATCCCGCGTGTCACGGGCGCGGCGCCTCGATGAAAACAGTAGGCACAAGATGTGGGTTGACAGCCAGGCGCTCACACGATAGGCTGCGCCCATTATTCACACTGGCTGGGAGACGACGACGGCAAGCGGTGGCATCAATGACGATCGCTCTCTGCCTCACGAGACCATCAGCATGACCGCCGACGATCTCGTCAGCGAGCTTCGCACCTCCCGCACCGATCTCGCCCGGCTGGTGGAAGCGGCCGCCCGCGACCATCCCACCCGAATGATCGTCCCCCAGCGCAGCATCGACGCCTGGGAGCGGCGTGAGCCCGAGACCTGGCTGAAGGTCAGCGGCTGGCTGACCGCTCGAGGAATCGCGATCGTCCGGGTGTAGTTGGGGCGGCGTCCGCCGGCAAGAAGTGGTCGGGGTGAGAGGATTTGAACCTCCGACTCCCTGCTCCCAAAGCAGGTGCGCTACCGGGCTGCGCCACACCCCGATCTCAGGCGGAAGCAGTATACGCTTGGCCGATCGGCGGCTTCAACTGAAGCGCCGGAGCAGCTCGCGCGCGAGCGCCATGGCGCGGCCGCGATGGCTCACCGCGTGCTTGGCCTCGGGCGTCATCTCGGCGAACGTGGCGCCCAGCGGGGGGTAGTAGAACAGCGGGTCGTAGCCGAAGCCGCCGGTACCGCGCGGGGCGTCCAGCAAGACGCCTTCGACCGTGCCCTCTACGGTGGCCTCGCGGCCGTCGGGCGCGGTCACCGCGATCACCGCACGGTAGCGCGCGGTGCGCCGCTCGGGCGGCACGCCGGCCAGCTCACCCAGCATCAGCGCGTTGCGGTCGGGATCGGTGAGGCCCTCGCCGCCGTAGCGCGCCGACAGCACGCCGGGGCCGCCCGCGAAGGCGTCCACCTCGATGCCGGAGTCGTCGGCCAGCGCGATCTCGCCCACGGCGGCGGTCACTGCGCGGGCCTTGCCGAGCGCGTTCTCCGTGTACGAGAGCTCGCCTTCCGGTGGGAGGACGACGCCCGGATACTCCGACAGGTCGCGGATTCGAAACGGCAGGTCGGCCAGGAGCTGGGCCAGCTCGCGGCCCTTGGCCCGGTTGGCCGTGGCCAGGACCAGCAGCGGCTCAGAGGGTGAAGCGCTTCTCGCCACGCGCCTCCAAGACGCGGCGCTGCAGCCCGACCAGGCGCGCGATGCCGTCGCCGGCCAGCGCCAGCAGCTGGTCGAGCCGCGCCTTGGAGAACGGTGTCTGCTCGGCGGTCCCCTGCACCTCCACGAAGGCGCCGGCGCCGGTCATGACCACGTTCATGTCGACCTCGGCGGTGGAGTCCTCGACGTAGTCCAGATCGAGCACGGGCCGGTTGCCGACCATGCCCACGCTGATCGCGGCCACGCAGTCGCGGAGCGGTGAGCCGGCGAGCGCGCCCGCCTTCTGCAGGCTGCCGATCGCGTCGGCCACCGCCACGAACGCGCCGCTGATCGCGGCGGTCCGCGTGCCGCCGTCGGCCTGGATCACGTCGCAGTCGACCCACACCGTACGCTCGCCGAGCTTGGCCATCTCCACCACCGACCGCAGCGAGCGGCCCACCAGCCGCTGGATCTCCTGGGAGCGACCGCTCGGCCCGCCGCGCTCGCGCGACATGCGCGTGTTGGTCGAGCGCGGCAGCATGCCGTACTCGGCGGTCACCCAGCCCTTGCCCTGCCCCTTGAGAAAGGGCGGCACCTTGTCCTCCACCGATGCGGTGCAGATGACCTTGGTGTCGCCGAACTCGACGAGCACCGAGCCCTCCGGATGCCGGAGATAGTCCCGGGCGATCGTCACCGGCCGCAGCTGGTCGGGCCGCCGGCCGTCGTGGCGCAGGTGGACGGCGCTCATCGCGGCGGGAGGCTGGGCGCGGGCCGGGACGGCGCGCTCTGGGCGGCGGTGCGCATCCGCTGATCGTAGCGCCGCTTGTACTCGGCCAGGCCCGTGTAGATCGCGCGGGCCAGGGCTTCACGATGCTCGGCGGTGCCCAGCTTCTTCTCCTCCTTGCGGTTGGTCATGAACCCGATCTCGATCAGAATGGCGGGCATCGCCGCTCCGCCCAGCACGTAGAAGCCGGCCTGCTTCACGCCGCGGTTGACCAGACGGAGCGACTTGCTCATCGAGTCCTGCACCGTCTCCGCCATGTAGCTCGACTCTTCCTGGAACTCGGACTGCGCGAGGTCCCACAGGATGCTCTTCAGCACGTCGCCCTTCTGCCGCGAGCCGCCGCCGGCCTCGAGCTGCACCACCCCGTTCTCCACCGCGGCCACCTGGCGCGCGGCGTTGTCGGAGGCCTCAGACGACAGGAAATACGTCTCCACGCCCTCCGAGACGGCCTGCGGATGCGCGTTGGCGTGGATCGACACGAACAAGTCGGCCCGCTTCTTGTTGGCGAAGTTGGTGCGCTCGCGGAGCGCCACGAAGGTGTCGGAGTCACGGCTCAGCACCACGTTGACCCGGAGGCCGGATTCCACCATCCGCGCCACCCGCCGCGTCACGTCGAGCACGATGTCCTTCTCCATCAGCCCGCTCGGCCCGACCGCGCCGGTGTCGTGGCCCCCGTGGCCGGCATCCAGCACGATCAACTTCAGCGGCTGCATCTGGCCGCCCTTGCCGGGCTCGCTGCCCGGCTCTCGCGGCCGGTACACGTCGAGCACCAGGCGATAGGGATCCTGCAGCGTGGTGTGCTTCACCTCCCCCGCGGTGCCGTCCAGCACCACGCGGAGCACCGCGACGCCGTCCACCGGCTCGAGCCGGACCTCCTGCACGAGCCCGTCGCCGATCTCCTCGACCCGCGCACCGCTCAACGACAGGCCGGGGAGCCGAACCCGCACCTCGTCATCGCCGGCGACCACCGCATAGGCCAGCTGCGCTCCCGTCTCGATCACCACGCGCGTGAACCTCGGGTAGGATCGGTAGCGCATCTCCTCGAGCGCCACCGATCCCTGGACCGTCTTCGTCTGCGGCTTGCGGGTCTCCGAGACCGCGACGACCGACACCCCGGGGCTCAATCGTGGCAGGCCCTTGGAGAGGAAGTCGCGCGAGACCAGCCAGCTATGGCCGACCACGCGCGCGGCCGACTCCAGCGCGACGGCGTGCCCGGCCACCTGCGCGCTGGAATGTCCGCGAACGAACTCGGCGGTGTGCTTGCCGATCGTCAGGGTGGCGCGGTCTCCCTTGACGTGCCACGCGCCCCGCAGCACGGCGGCGAGACGATCCGGCGCGATGTAGGCGGCGCCGTCGTCGGTCACCGTGATCGGGAGCACACCACGGTTGCCGGCGCGGTCCTTCACTTCCACTGATTCGGGGCGGGCGGCCTGGACCGAGCCGACGAGAAGCCCCATCAGTGTCCACAACAGAAAGGCGGCGATCGATCGTCGGATCATGGCCAGGGCTCGCGCGGCATCGCCATTCTAGCAACGGAGCGCGGAGGTGGCGAAGGAGGAATTTGTGGTAGGCTTCGCCACCATGACGGTGTCCCTCCATCACGTCGGCAGCGGCCGCGCGATGCACGTGGCGACGGCGTCCTGATGGGGCAGTTCGGGATCGGGCAGTCCGTCAAGCGCTTCGAGGACGTCCGACTGCTGCGCGGCGAGGGCCGGTTCCTCGGCGACGTGAGCCTGCCCGGCCAGGCCCAGGCGGTGATCCTCCGCTCGCCGCACGCCCACGCGCGGATCGTTTCGATCGACGCGTCCGCGGCCCGGCGAGCGCCGGGGGTGCTAGCCGTCTTCACCGGCGAAGACGTGGCCCGCGACGGGCTCGGCACCATGAAAACGACGCTCAAGCGCACGCGGCCCGACGGCTCGCCCATGTTCGCGCCGGCGCACCGAGGTCTCGCGATGGACCGGGCGCGGCACGTCGGCGACCCGGTGGCGCTGGTGGTCGCCGAGACCCGCGCGCAGGCCGAGGACGCAGCCGACCTGGTGCGCATCGACTACGAGCCCCTGCCCTCGGTCACCGAGACCGGCAGCGCCGCGCTCCCCGGCAGCGCCCCGGTCTGGGACGAGTGCCCGGACAACGTCTCGAATCTGCACCAGGCGGGCGACAAGGCGGCGACCGACGCGGCCTTCGCGCAGGCCGCCCACGTGGTGCGACGGCGCTACGTGATCACCCGGGTGCACGCGCAGTACCTGGAGTCGCGCGGCGCGCTCGGCGTGTACGACCGCGGCGAGGACCGATACACCCTCCACGCCGACGTGCAGTACCCGCACCGCGTGCGCAGCGCGCTGGCCGGCAACATCTTCAAGATCCCGGAGCACCAGATCCGCGTGATCGCCGGCGACGTGGGCGGCGCCTTCGGCACCAAGGGCTGGCAGTACGCGGAGCATCGCCTGGTGCTGTGGGCGGCCCGCAAGCTGGGGCGGCCGGTCAAGTGGCAGTCCGAGCGGCGCGAGGCGATCCCCGCCGACGAGCACGCGCGCGACAACGTCAGCGAGGCGGAGCTGGCCCTCGACGCGCAGGGCCGGTTCCTGGCGCTGCGGGTGCGAACCTGGGCCAACGTCGGCGCCTACGTGTCCTCGGACCGCAACCTCCTCGCGACGTTCAGCAACATCGCCACGCTGGTCGGCGTGTACACCTTCCCGGCGGCCCACGTCGCGGTCTACTCGGTCTTGACCAACACCAACCCCACCGCGCCCTACCGCGGCGCGGGCCGACCCGAGGCGACCTACGTCATCGAGCGGCTCATCGACGACGCCGCGCGCGAGCTTGGGCTGGATCGTCTCGCGCTGCGGCGGGCGAACCTGATCCCGGCCTCGGCCATGCCCTATCGCACCGCACTTGGCGTCACCTACGACTGCGGCGACTTCGCGCGGTGCATGGAGGCCGGGCTCCACCTGGCGGACGTGGCCGGCTTCGACGCGCGGCGAAAGGCCTCGCAGGCCCGCGGCCGGCTCCGCGGGCTCGCGGTGGTCAATGCGATCGAGCGCGCGGCCGGGCCGCAGCCGGAGTTCGCGGAGATCCGCTTCGCCCCGAGCGGTAGCGCGACCATCTTCATGGGCACCAAGAATCAAGGGCAGGGCCACGAGACGACCTTCAAGCAGATCCTGCACGAGCGGCTGGGCCTCGACCCGGCCGACGTCCGGTACATCGACGGCGACACCGATCGGGTCGGCTTCGGCATGGGGACCATGGGCTCGCGCTCGACCGTGATCGGGGGCACCGCGCTCTGGACCGCTGCCGAGAAGGTCATCGCCAAGGGCCGCAAGATCGCGGCGCGTCTCTTGGAGGCCGCCGAGGCCGACGTGGCATTCGGCGACGGCAAGTTCTCGGTGGTGGGCACCGACCGCGCGCTGTCACTGAAGGAGGTGGCGCGCGCCGCGTTTCAGCCCGCGCAGCTGCCCCCGGGGCTCGAGCCCGGCCTCTACGAGACCGGGACGTTTGCGCCGAAGCAGGACACCTGGCCGAACGGCTGCCACGTCTGCGAGGTCGAGGTGGACCCCGACACCGGCGAGGTCACGCTCGACCGCTACGCGATCGCCGACGACGTCGGCACCGTCATCAACCCGCTCACCCTCAAGGGACAGATCCACGGCGGCGTCGCGCAAGGAGTGGGACAGGCGCTCATGGAGCAGGTGGTGTACGAGCCCGACTCCGGGCAGCTGCTCACCGCCTCCTTCATGGAATACGCGATGCCGCGCGCCGACACGTTCTGCGACATGGCGATCGAGAGCCATCCGGTGCCGACCGCGCTGAATCCGATCGGGGCCAAGGGCGCCGGCGAGGCAGGCACCGTCGGCGCATTGCCCGCGGTGATCAACGCGGTGATGGACGCGCTCGCTCCGCTGGGCGTCCGCGAGCTTCACATGCCCGCCAGCAGCGATCGCGTGTGGCGTGCCATTCGAGACGCGAAAGCGAATCCGCAGGAAGGGACCCGCGGCTCCGGCCGGTGAAGACGGCGCCGCCCTCCGGGTCGCAACCCCCGGAGGGCGGCGTCAAATGGTGGAGGCGGTGGGCATCGAACCCACGTCCGGAAACCCTCGGCAACGGGCATCTACATCAATAGCCGGTTATCCCCTGCGTCTCGCCTCTCGGCCCCCCAACCGGCCGGGTCACCGATCAGCCAGCTCCTATAGGTCTCGCTCCTCACCCCGGAGCAGGGCTTGGAGCCAGTCACCGGTATATGACGTCCTGACCCGGACCCCGTTGACCCGATCCGGAGGACGCTAGCGGGTGTTAGGCCGCCAGGGCTAGCTGATTGTCGGCAGCTATAACCGTGCCCCCAGTTTTACGAGGAGAGAGCACCTCGTGATGCCGCCCGTGCGTCACTGATCCCCGTCGAAACCAGTCGCCCCCGTTCTCACGCCCTCCTTCTATATCCGTTGTCGGGCGCGTGCTTCTTTCTCCATCTCCCGCCGGCTCTCGCGCTCCCGGATGGTCGCGCGCTTGTCGTGGAGCTTCTTGCCGCGGGCCAGGCCGAGCTCGACCTTCGCTCGTCCCTCCTTGAAGTATAGACGAAGGGGGATGAGCGTCAACCCGCGCTCGGCGATCTTGCCGAGCAGACGCGAGATCTCGCGCCGGTGGAGCAGCAGCTTGCGCTTGCGCTCTGGATCGTGGTTGGCGTCGGTGCCGTGGTGGTACGGGCTGATGTAGCAGCCGATCAGCCACGCTTCGTTGCCGTCAATGGCCGCGTAGCAGTCCTTGAAGTTGACCTGCGCCTCGCGGAGCGACTTCACCTCGGTGCCGCGCAGCACCAGGCCCGCCTCGTAGGTCTCCAGGATCGAGTAGTCGTGGAACGCCTTGCGGTTGGTCGCGATCGTCTTCTCGCCGGCCATGATCGCTCAGCCCCGATGGGCCAACCGGCCCCTTGACTTCATGAGGCCGGTCCGTAAGATGAAGTCCTTGCCTCGGGCCGAAGTGGCGGAATTGGCAGACGCGCATGATTCAGGGTCATGTGCCCGCAAGGGTGTGGGGGTTCGAGTCCCCCCTTCGGCACCAAGTGAAACCTCGGCGAGCCCGGCCAACATACTGATCCGACTCTACCGCACGCCCGACGGCAGCGATACGCGGCGCTGAAGGGACGACGAGCGCTGCGCCGCGTCCACCACCCGCATTGCGGCGAGGCCGGCATGGAGATCGACGGGCGCGGGCCCTCGCCGAGCCGCCGCGTCGAGGAACAGCTCGAGCTGCCGGCGCAGCGGTTCTCGGCCCGATGCCTTGAAGAGCTCGACGTCTCCTTCCCGCGCCTGCCAGCCGGACGGCGTCTCGACGTGCCGATTGGCCAGCCGGCGCACCTGGCCGCTGCCGAAGTCCGCCTCGAGCGTGGCCCGCTCGCCGACGAACACGCAGTCGCGGTGCACGCCGGGCGCGAAGTAGCCGGCCTCGATATGCGCGGGCACGTCGCCATACTCCACCGTAGTGAACGAGGCGTCGTCCAGGCCGCGGCCGAGATGATCGCGCAGCGTCGCGGTGACCGCGGTGGCGTCGCGATCCAGCAGGTACGCGAAGAGGTCGAAATAGTGGATCGCGTCGGTCTGGGTCACGCCCACGTCGCGGCGGGGGCGCTTGAAGCCGGCGAAGCGGCCCGTGCAATAGCGCACGCGGCCGACTGCGCCCGAGGCGAGCTGCTCGCGCAGCAGGGCCGTCACCGGATGGAAGCGGAAGATGTGCCCCACCTGCACCACGCAGGGCGTGGCCGCCGCGAGCGCGGCCAGCTGCTCGCCTTCGGCCAGGGTCAACGTGAGCGGCTTCTCGACGAAGCAGTCGCGCCCGGCGCGGAGGCACTCGGCCGCGATCGCCAGATGGCTCTCGGCGGGGGTCACCACGTCCACGGCATCGACGTGGGGCAGCCCCCGGCGGACGTCGTCGACCACGCGCGCGGGCGCCACGCCGGCCCGCACCGCGACGGCACGCCGGTCGGCCGCGACATCGGCCACCCAGACCTCGACGCCCAGCTCGCCCAGCACGCGCAGGTGTTGTTCGCCCCAGCGCCCGAAGCCGACCAGCAGCACCCTCATCGCCCGGACTCCGCCTCGCCGCCCTGGTCCTCGACGATCTCGTAGCGTAGCCGACGGTTCTTCATCCAGCGCACCACCAGCAGATCCACGAACGCCCGGGCCGCCCGGTTGCCGATGCCGTACTTGGACCGCCCGAAGCGCCGCGGCCGATGGTTCACCGGCATCTCCAACACCCGGAAGCCCTGCATCTTCAGGAGCGTGGGGATGAAGCGGTGGAATCCACGGTAGAGCACCAGCTCGCGCAGGCACTCTCGTCGGAACGCGCGGAACGTGCAACCGCTGTCCTGCACGCTCTCCTCGCTCAGGCGATTGCGCACGCGATTGGCGATGCGGGAGGAGATGCGACGGATCCACGAATCGCCCGCCGCCCGGTCCACCCGATACCCGGTCACCGCGTCCCAGCGGTCCAGATGCGCGAGCATCGCGGGGATGTCGCGCGGATCGTTCTGAAGATCGGCATCCATCACCACCACGTGACGGCCGACGGCGGCCTTGAGGCCCGCGTCGGTGGCGGCGGTCTCGCCCGCGTTGACCTTCAGCCGCAAGAGACGCACCCGCTGGTCCTGCTCGCGGAACGAGCGGACGACCTCCGCGCTCCGGTCGCGGCTGCCATCGTCGACGAAGATCACCTCGTAGCCCAGGCGCGTGGGCTCGAGCACCCGGCAGATCTCCGGCCAGAGCAGCCGGAGGCTGTCCTCCTCGTCGTAGACCGGGATGACGACCGACAGATCGACCTCGCAGCCCACGGGTGGCGGCGAGGCTAGATCACGACTGGGGCGGCGAGACCCGCGGCGCGCCGCCTTGCCATTCCGGCGCCAGCGTGTGGGGCAGCCCGAGACGGTCGAGGACGCGGGCCAGCGTGTGGACGATCAGATCGTCGATCTGCTTGGGGCGGTGGTAGAAGGCGGGCATCGGCGGCAGCACCACCGCGCCCATCTCGGCCAGCGCGGTCAGCACGCGCAGGTGCCCCAGGTGCAGCGGGCTCTCGCGGACGACCAGGATGAGCGGCCGCCCCTCCTTGAGGGTGACGTCGGCGGCGCGGGCGATCAGGGTATCGGCGGCGCAGTGGGCGACCGCGGCGGCGGACTTGATGCTGCACGGCACGATGACCATGCCGTCGGTCTTGAAGGAGCCGGAGGCGATCGTGGCGCCGATGTCGCGGTTGCGGTAGCGGCGCGGCGCGAGGGCCTCGACGTCGTCCGGCGAGTAGTCCGTCTCCTCGACGATCGTGCGTCGCCCCGCGTCCGAAATGACCAGGTGGGCCTCGACGTCGGGAATACCACGCAGCAGCTCCAGAAAGCGGATGCCGTAGATCGCGCCAGAGGCGCCGCTGATGCCGACCACCAGGCGCTTCACAGCCGGAACCTCCGCCGGTACACCTCATCGCGCGTCTTCTGGTAGAGCAGCTCCCATTCCGCGCTGCCCTCCGGCGCGGGGCGCGAATAGGTGCTGAGCGAGCGGCGCACCTCCTGGTCGATCGATTCTTCGAGCTTCGACTCGTCCTCGAGGACCCGAAAGACCTCGGTGCGCAGCTGGCCGTGCGCCTTCTCGTCGGAGGCCTTGATCACCAGGCTCTCGGTAGCGGTCAGGTCGGCCACGATGCGGTCGGCGAGCGCGAACATGCGTTCGCGGCTCATGCGGGTCACAGGGTGAACCCCCGCTCCTTGGCGAGCTTGGCCTTGACCAGCGCGAAGAGCCGCTTGTAGTCGGAGGCCGAATCCCGGATGAGCTTGGCGTTGTCCATCAGGAGCGTGCGCGCGTCGGCGTCGATCTTCTCCTCGGCCTGGAAGTTCTCCACGAGGATCCGGCGCACCACGTCCCGGGCTCGTGTCTCGTCCCGGACGTCGGCGAGCTTGCGCCCCACCAGCCGCTTGACCACGGCCTCCGCCATCCGCCCGGCCATCTCGTCCCTTCGCGCCATGCCCGAAGAGACAGGGTACACGCCGGCCGGCGAGGGTGTCAAGCACAACTATACGGAAAATTGGTCAAAACTGGCCCTTCAGGCCAGGGAGAAGCAGGCGAAACCGGGAGCCTTTTCCGGGTAGGCTCTCGACTTCGACCCGGCCGCCGTGGGCCTCGGCCAGGGCCTTCACCAGGCTCAACCCGAGCCCCAGGCCCCGGGCCGCCGCCGTCTCGGGATGGGGAACCCGCACGTACTTGTCGAAGATGCGCGGCAGCTGCTCGGCGGGGATGCCGACGCCGTCGTCCTCCACCGCGACCTCGACCATGCCCGGATCATCCGGCGCGGGGTTGGCGGAGACGCCGACCCGGCCGCCGCTCGGCGAGTACTTCACCGCGTTGGACAGGAGATTCTTCAGCATCCGGTCCAGCGCGTCGGGATCCGCATGGACGGCCGCTCCCGGCGGGCTCGACGTCCAGCGGAAACGATGCTCTCGATGCTCGGTCGCGAACAGCTCGACGTTGCGCTCCAGCAGGGGGTCGAGATCGACCGGCTCGGGCCGAAGCTCGAGGGGACGCCCGGCCTCGATGCGGGAGAGATCGAGCATCTCGCCCACGATGCGGCCGAGCGTGCAGGCCTCGGTATGCAGGTAGACCAGACACCGCCGGGCCTTCTCGGGAGGGAGCGTGGAACGGAGGAGCAGCTCGCTGAAGCCCTGCAGCGCGGTCAGCGGTGTCCGCAGCTCGTGGGACACCACCGAGAGGAACTCGGTCTTGGCCTCGTCCAGCTCGCGCAGTCGCGCCGTCGCCGCCGCCACCTTCTCCGACAGCTCCTCGGCAAACCGCTGCTGACGGATCGTGAGCCGCGCGTTCTCGACCGCAAGCCCGGTGTGCGCGGCCAGCTCGTCGGCCGCGGCCCGGGCCCCGCGCGGCGGCTCTCCGAGCCATTCGACCGCGATCGCTCCGACGACACCCGAGCCCGACACGAGCGGCAGGCTGATGCCGCGCAGCGGGCTCGCTCCCGGCGCCTCGTCGGCCCAGACCCGAGCATCCGCTCGGAGATCCCGGCTCGTGATGGCCTGACCGCTAGCGAGGGTGACGGCTGCCGCGCACGAGGTGTCCACGAGGGAGCCGGTCGGCACGCTGGCCACCCGAGCGCTCCGGATGTCGTGGCCCACCACCAGGGCCACCCGTCGGGCGCGCAACGCTCGGCGCAGGATCTCGGCGACGTCGCCGAGCGCGTCCTCAAGCGGGCACTGTCCGTCCAGCCGACGCTTGAGGGCGAGCACGGCGCGGAGCCGATCCGCTCGAGCCCGTGAGCCCTCCACCAGGTGGCCCACTAGGAGGCCGACGAGGACGGGAAGGACCAGCGAGAGCAGGCCATCGAGCGACCGCGACGTCAGCCCCGCCCGCTCGACGGCCGGCAGTGCGAACGGCGCGTGCAGCAGCCCGGCCAGACCTCCCGCCAGACCGCCACCGATGGCGCCGCGGCTCAAGGCCGCCCAGATGGTCGGCGCGAGGTAGAGGTGCCGGAGCACGGAGTCCGAGCCCTGACCGGTCAACGCCATCGCGGTCGCCACGGCCGCGATCAGCCCGAGGGGCAGCGCGATCATGGAGTCAGGGTCCGATAGGCCGCGAAGAACGCGAGGCTGGCGAGAAAGCCCGGCAGCAGGCTCCCGCTCCACGCGCGGAGCGAGCAGGCGAGCAAGCCCACCAGCCCGAGGTAGAAGACGGCGCCGGCTCTCGCCTCGGGCGCGGCCGGCAGGGCGGGATCCAGCAGGTAGCGCCCGAGGGCCAGCGCGGTGGTGGCCAGCGCGGCGGGCCAGAAGCTGCCGAGGCGCCACCACGCGGTGAGCAGCGCGCCCCGGAAGAGCCATTCCGCCGACAGGACGTTGGCGCCGATGTCGTAGGCCAGCGCACTCGCGTACACGGCGGGGCTCGTGTGTACCCGATAGCCGAAGGTCAGCGAGGCGGTGAGCAGCAAATGCAGGCCGAGGAAGCCGCCGGCCGCGACGGCGGCAAGCAGATGGGCCGGTCGGGCGGCGCACATGCCGATGGCCCGCATGGCGGCGCACCCGCGGGTCTCGTAGATCAACCCGGCGGGAACCAGCAGGAACGCGAGCGCGCCCCACGGGCTCAGCCGCGTCGCGATCGCGGCGAAGAGCGTGGCGGCGGCGCACCGCACCGCCGGCCCGTGCCAGCCGACACCGTTCGTCCCCACGAGCCAGCCGATCGCGATCAGGCCGCCGTGGACGGCGCCGGTCGCGAGCCCGTGCCCGAAGCCGGCCCACGACGGCCGGAGGGTCTCGATCGCCAGCCCCGTCGCGACGACCACGGCGGCCGCGAGCGTCACCTGCGCGTACGCGGAGCGTCGCGGCCGCCGCGAGGCGACCGCGGATGGCTCAAAGCGCGCGCTCAGCAGCAGCATCGTCGGTGAGCCGGACGCAGAGCGCGGTGAGGCCTGCGTCGAGGGTCCGGCCCGCCTGCGCCTCGAGCCGGCGCACCGCCTCGGCGTGCGACAGCCGGGCGCGGTAGGGTCGATCGGACGTCAGCGCATCGTAGACATCGGCGATGGCCACGATGCGCGCGCCGAGCGGGATCACCTCGCCGCGGAGGCCGTCGGGATAGCCGCTGCCGTCGTGGCGCTCGTGGTGGTGGCGCACGATCACCGCGCCGTCGGCGAAGAATTCGAGCGGCGCGACGATCTGCGCGCCAACCACGGGATGTCGCCGCATCACCGCCCATTCCCCGTCGGTGAGCGCACCGGGCTTGCGCAGCACGCCGTCCGGGATCGCGATCTTGCCGAGGTCGTGGAGCAGCCCCGCCTGCGCGATGACGTCGGCGGTCGCGGCGGGAATCCCGGCGGCGAGGGCCATGCGCCGCGCGAGCGCGCCTACCCGCTCGGAGTGACCACGCGTATAGGGATCCTTCGCCTCGAGCGCATTGGCCAGGCCGAGCAGGCTCTGGAAGATGGCGTGCTGCAGGCGCCGATACGTCTTGCGCAGGTCGATCGCGTACTGCAGCGATTGCTGGTAGGCGTTGCGCAACCGATCCTGGGTCTGCTGAAGCTCGCGCTCGCGGGCGCGCGACGTCTCGTAGAGCGATTTGAGATCGCGCGCGTAGGAGAGCGCCTGCGAGAGCCCTACACTGCCGGCCATACCGCCACCTCCGGCAACAGGGCGCGCACCAGCGTCAGCAGCGCCAGCGGCGAGAACGGCTTGGTCAGATAGTGATCGGCGCCGGCGGCCAGCCCCCGGCGGCGGTCCTCGGCTTGCGCCGCCGCGGTGAGCATGACGATGCGGGTATGCGCGCACTCGGGAAGCTGCCGCAGGCGCCGGCACACCTCGAGCCCGCTGAGCTGCGGCATCTTGACGTCGAGCAGCGCCACGTCGGGGCGCGTCTCCCGGGCGAGGCTGAGCGCGGCGGCGCCGTCGGCGGCTTCCACGATCCGCACCTGCGAGTCTTCGAGGGTGAAGCGGACGAGGTCGAGAATGGCGGGCTCATCGTCGGCGATCAGGATGGTCGTCATGCCCCTTCGCGATAGCGAAGGGTGTGCCACGCGAAGACGCGCGACGAGTCGCTGGCTTCGGGCGCGGACGGGGCTCTGGAGTGCCCGCCGCGATGGGCAGCACGCGGGGCCGGGTGCCCCGAGCGAAAGGCAATGCCGCGGCGCAGCCCGCTCGCCGCGGCCCGGGTTGCGCGGCTACCCGCCTCCCATCGACACCACGAGCAGCCGGGTGAGCGCGCGCTGATAGGCGGCGAGCGCCTCGTGGTAGTCGATCTCGTGGTCGTGACCCTCCGGATGACGGCCCGCCATCATGTGCTCCGCCCGCTGACGGGCGCGCTCGGCGCGCTCGCGGTCGATCTCGTGGGGCCGCTCGGCCAGCTCGGCCAGGATGATCATCCGCTCCGGGGTGACCTCGGCGAAGCCGCCGTGGACCGCCAGATGGACCTCCTCCCGGCCCTTGCGATAGACCACCTCGCCGCTGGTGAGAGTGGCCAGCAGCGGGGCGTGGCCCGGCAGCACCCCGAAGTAGCCCTCGGTCCCCGGCGCCACCACCTCGTCGACCTCCTCGGACACGAGCTGACGGCTCGGGGTGGCGAGCTCCAGGAGCACTATTTCGCCTCGCGCATCTTGGCCGCCTTCTCCTGCGCCTCTTCGATGCCGCCCACCATGTAGAAGGCCTGCTCGGGTAGCTCGTCGTGCTTGCCCTCGACGATCTCCTTGAAGCCCTTGATGGTGTCGGCCAGCTTGACGTAGCGGCCGGGCGACCCGGTGAACACCTCCGCCACGAAGAACGGCTGCGACAGGAACCGCTGCAGCTTGCGGGCGCGCGCCACGATCAGCTTGTCCTCGTCGGAGAGCTCCTCCATGCCGAGGATCGCGATGATGTCCTGCAGGTCCTTGTAGCGCTGCAGCGTCGACTGCACCGCCCGCGCGGTCTGGTAGTGCTCCTGACCCAGGATGATCGGGTCGAGGATGCGCGACGTCGAGGAGAGCGGGTCCACCGCCGGGTAGATGCCCAGCTCGGTGAGCTGACGCGAGAGCACGGTGGTGGCGTCCAGGTGCGCGAACGCGGTGGCCGGGGCGGGGTCGGTGATGTCGTCGGCGGGCACGTAGATCGCCTGCACCGATGTGATCGACCCCTTCTTGGTGGACGTGATGCGCTCCTGGAGCGCGCCCATCTCGGTGCCCAGCGTCGGCTGGTAGCCGACCGCGGACGGCATGCGGCCGAGGAGCGCGGACACCTCGGAGCCGGCCTGCGTGAAGCGGAAGATGTTGTCGATGAACAGCAGCACGTCCTGTCCTTCCTCGTCGCGGAAGTACTCGGCCGCGGTCACGCCGGTGAGCGCCACCCGCAGGCGCGAGCCGGGCGGCTCGGTCATCTGGCCGAAGATCAGGGCCGTCTTCTCGATGACGCCCGACTCCTTCATCTCGTGGTAGAGGTCGTTGCCCTCGCGGGTGCGCTCCCCCACCCCGGCGAACACCGAGATGCCACCGTGCTGCTTGGCGATGTTGTTGATCAGCTCCTGGATCAGCACCGTCTTGCCCACGCCGGCTCCGCCGAAGAGGCCGGTCTTGCCGCCGCGGGTGTAGGGCTCGAGGAGATCGACCACCTTGATGCCGGTCTCGAACATCTCGACCTTGGTGGACTGCTGCTCGAACGACGGCGCGGGCCGGTGGATCGGATAGAGCTTCGAGCTCTTGACCGGGCCCATCTTGTCCACCGGCTCCCCGGTGATGTTGAGGATGCGCCCGAGCGTCTCCTTGCCGACCGGGATCGAGATCGGCTGACCGGTGTCGTTGACCGGCATGCCGCGCGTGAGGCCGTCGGTGGCGGCCATCGCGACCGCGCGCACCTGGCTCTCGCCGAGGTGCTGCGAGACCTCGAGCACCAGCTTCGCGGAGTACGCGAAGACGTCGGTGCTGCCCGCGCCCGGCACCTCGAGGGCGTTGTAGATCGGCGGAAGCTTGCCGGGCTCGAACTCCACGTCGACGACAGGGCCGATCACCTGGACGATCTTGCCTTGGTTCATCCTGTGCTCCTCGTGGCCTTTGACGTTCGCGGTTGTGCTGGCCGCGCCGGCGGACATTGGTTTAGTTCTGTAAGGCTCTTCATCTGCGGGGGCCTCGACATGGCCCCCGCACTCCCCCAATTCCGTTCGCGGGCTGCGCCGCGCCCTTCTACTCCGTCACTCCCCCAATTCCGTTCGCGGGCTGCGCCGCGCCCTTCTACTCCGTCACTCCCCCAATTCCGTTCGCGGGCCGCCTCGCGCTTGCTACTTACGTTTCGAGCTCTATTCGTGGTCCTAGGCTTCGACGGCCTGTCTGAGGGCTTCGGCGCCGCCGACGATATCGAGCAGCTCCTTGGTGATGCGCTCCTGGCGTGCCTTGTTGTACTGGATCGTCAGGACGCCGATCATCTCCTTGGCGTTCTTGGTGGCCGCTTCCATGGCGGTCATGCGCGCCCCGTACTCGCCGGCGACCGATTCCATCAGCGCGCGAAACACCTGGGTGGTCACGTGCCGCGGCAGGAGCGCGGCCAGAATCGCCTCCGGGCTCGGCTCGTAGATGTAGTCGCCGCCCGCTTCGGCCTGGCCCTCCGCCGCCTCGGCGGGCTCGATGGGCAAGAGCTGCTCCCGCTTGACCCGCTGCACCGCCACCGAGCGGAATTCGTTGTACATGAGGTGCACTTCGTCCACGTCGCCGGCCAGGTACTCCTGCATGAGGCCGCCGGCCAACTCCTGGGCGTGCGAGTACGCGAGGTGGTCGAAGAAGCCGAGCATCTCCGACTTGACCTGGTAGGGGCGTCGGCGATAGAAGTCGCGCGCCTTTTTGCCGACCACCACCAGGGTGATGCTGGTCTCGCCCTGCTCGCGCAGAAACGCGAGCGAGGCGCGCAGGATGTTCGAGTTGAACGCGCCACACAGGCCCTTGTCGGCGCTGATCACCACCAGACGCTTGCGCGTGGGTGGCCGCCGCACCAGCAGCGGATGCGCTTCCCCCTCGGCACGCCGCACCAGGCTCGAGAGCAGCTCGGCCATCTTCACCGCGTACGGCCGCGCGGCGAGAATTCGCTCCTGCGCGCGACGCAGCTTGGCCGCGGCCACCAGCTTCATGGCGCGGGTGATCTTCTGGGTGGACTCGACGGAGCGGATCCGCCGCCGGATGTCGCGGAGCGTGGCCATGGCGCTCGGTCCCTAGGCCGCCTTGATGCCTCGCGCGGCCATGAACTCGGCCTTGGCCGCCTCGATCGCGTTGGTCAGGGCCGCGCGCAGATCGTCGGTCAGCTCCTTCTTGTTGCCGATCTCGGTCAGCACCGCGGCGTGCCGGCGGTCCAGGAAGCCAAACAGGAAGTCCTCGAACGGCCGGATCTGGTCCACCGGCATGTCGTCGAGCAGGCCCTGGGTGCCCGCGAAGATCATGGCGATCTGCCGCTCCACCGGCAGCGGCTGATACTGGCCCTGCTTGAGGAGCTCCACCATGCGCTGGCCACGCGCGAGCTGCAGCTGGGTGGCGCGGTCGAGGTCGGAGCCGAACTGGGCGAACGCGGCCAGCTCCCGGTACTGCGCGAGGTCGAGGCGCAGCTTGCCCGCGATCTGCCGCATGGCCTTGATCTGCGCCGATCCGCCCACCCGCGAGACCGAGATGCCCACGTTGATCGCCGGCCGGATGCCGCCGTAGAAGAGGTCCGACTCGAGGAAGATCTGCCCGTCGGTGATGGAGATGACGTTGGTCGGGATGTAGGCCGACACGTCGCCCAGCTGCGTCTCGATGATGGGCAGCGCGGTGAGCGAGCCGCCCCCGAGCTCGTCGTTCAGCTTGGCCGCGCGCTCCAGCAGCCGCGAGTGCAGATAGAACACGTCGCCGGGATACGCCTCGCGACCCGGCGGCCGCCGCAGCAGCAGCGAGAGCTGCCGATACGCGGTCGCGTGCTTGGACAGGTCGTCGTAGATGCAGAGGGCGTGGCGGCCCGAGTCGCGGAAGTACTCGCCCATCGCGCAGCCCGCGTAGGGCGCGATGTACTGCAGCGGCGCCGACTCGGAGGCCGAGGCCACCACCACCGTGGTGTAGGCCATGGCGCCGGTGTCCTCGAGCACCTTCACCACCTGGGCCACCGTGGAGCGCTTCTGGCCGATGGCCACGTAGAAGCAGAAGACCCCCTGCCCCTTCTGGTTGATGATGGTGTCCACCGCGATGGCGGTCTTGCCGGTGCCGCGGTCGCCGATGATCAGCTCGCGCTGGCCGCGGCCGATCGGGATCATGGCGTCGATCGACTTGATGCCGGTCTGCAGCGGCTCCTTCACCGAGCGCCGGTCCACCACGCCCGGCGCGTAGCGCTCGATGGCGCGGAACTCCTTGGCGTCGATCGGGCCCTTGCCGTCAACCGGCTGGCCGAGGGCGTTGACCACTCGGCCCACCAGCGCCTCGCCGACCGGGACCTGGGCGATGCGCTTGGTGCGCGACACCGGGTCACCCTCCTTGATCTTGGTGTCGTCGCCGAGGAGCACCGCGCCCACGTTGTCGGCTTCCAGGTTCAGCACCAGGCCGTACACGCCGCCCGGGAACTCGAGCAGCTCGCCGGCCAGCGCCTTCTCGAGGCCGTAGATGCGCGCGATGCCGTCGCCCACCTCGATGACGCGCCCGGCCTCCTTGAGGTCAACCTCGGCCTCGTAGCCCTGGAGCTGTCGCTTGATGATGTCGGTGATCTCTTCCGCCTTGATCATGGGCTATCCCCTTGCGAGCCGCTGGCGCAGGCGCGCGAGCTGGCCATCGAGACTGCCGTCGAGAATGAGGCTGCCGACCTGCGCGACGAAGCCGCCCAGCAGCGTGGGGTCCACGCGCTCTTCCATCAGGATGCGTTTGCCGAGCGCGCGCTCGAGCCGCGCCGAGAGATCACGCTTCTCCGCGTCGGTGAGCGCGACCGCCGAGCGGACCTGCGCGCGCGCCTGTCCGCGCTCGGCATCTTCCAGAGCCTGGTACGCGGCCACGATCTCGGAGAGATGATCCGCGCGGCCGCGCTCGGCCACCAGCCCCAGGAAATCCTGCACGAGCTTCCGCGCGCCCGCCTTCTGGGCGATCGCCGCCGCGATGGCCCGCCGGTCGTCCGGCTTGATCCACGGACGGCTCAGCACGTCGCTCACCGCGGTCTGCCGCGTGACGACGTCGGTGACCTGGACGAGCTCGCGGCCCACGGAGTCGGCGTCCCCGCTCTCGCGGGCCAGCTCGTAGACGGCCCTCGCGTAGCGTCGGGCCGTCGCCTCGCGCGCGCGCACGGGCTAGTTGACCTTGTCCACGCGGGCGATCGCGTCCGCCACGATCCGGCGGTGATCGTCGTCGTGCAGGCTCTTGCGGATGAGCCGCTCCGCCACCGTGATCGCGAGCTCGCTGACCTCCTGACGGAGGTCCTGGCGGGCGCGGCGAACGTCCTGCGCCAGCTCCGCGCGGGCCGACTCCACCAGACGCGCCGCCTCGCCGCGCGCCGCCTCCACCAGCTTGCGCTGCTCCTCCCCCGCTTCCTTCAAGGCCGCCGCGCGAATGGCCTGCGCCTCGGCGTGCGCGGCCTGCAGCCGGGCCGCGTGCTCCTCGCGCTCGTGTTGCGCTTCCGCGCGCGCGGCCTGCGCCTCGTCGAGCGACTTGCGGATGGCCTGCGTCCGCTCCTCCATCTTGGTGAGCAGCGGCTTGTAGAGCAGCTTCACCAGGATGAAGAGCAGCAGGGCGAAGTTGATCGCCTGGATGATGAGCGACTTGTCCAGGTTGATCAGGCCGCCGCCGCCCTCGCTGGCGAGGACCGCCGCGGGCGTGGCCCCGAGCAGGAGGAGAGCGAGGGCGAGCACACGAATCATATGAGTTCTCCGGCCGAGCGCTTTTGTGAAAGAAGGAACAAACGGAACACGAGTATCGCCGCGCCCGCTACACCTGTCAAGTGAGTTGAGGCCGCGCGATGACCCCCCCGCCGACCACCAGATCCCCCTGGTAGAACACCACCGACTGGCCGGGCGCTGGCGCCCGCTGGGGTCGCCTGAACGAGACCCGCACCCCCCCTTCACCAGCCGGCTCGATGGTCGCCGGGGCGGGCTCGTGGGTATGCCGGATCTTGGCCTCGACGGCCAGGGGGCCCTTCAGGGCGGGAATCGAGATGAAATTGGCCTGCTCGGCCAGGATGGCGTCGACGTCGACCTCGCTTTCGCCACCCACCACCACCGCGTTGCGGGCTGTATCGAGGGCCGTGACGTAGAGTGGCCGGCCGGTGGCCAGGCCGAGACCCCGCCGCTGGCCCACCGTGTAGTTCACGAGCCCCGTGTGCTGCCCGAGCACCGTCCCCTGCCCGTCGAGGATCGGGCCCGGGCCGAAGGCCGCCGGCATGCGGCGCCGCAGGAACCCACGATAGTTGTCGTCCGGGATGAAGCAGATCTCTTGACTCTCCGGCTTCTCGGCGGTCACCAGGCCGAGGGCTCGCGCGCGGTCGCGCACCGCGTCCTTGGTGAAGTCACCGACCGGGAAGCGCGCGGCCGCGAGCTGGCGCTGCGTGAGCGGCCAGAGAAAGTCCGACTGGTCCTTGCGCGCGTCGCGCCCGCGCCAGAGCAGAAAGCGGCCGGACGCCGCGTCACGCGTGATCCGCGTGTAGTGGCCAGTCGCGACCGCCGCGGCGTCCCAGGCCCGGGCCCGCTGCAGCAGCGAGCCGAACTTCACCTCGCGATTGCACGCCACGCACGGCACCGGCGTGCGGCCCCCCGCGTAGGCCTGCGCGAATGGCTCGATCACCGCACGCTCGAACTCGCGCTCCGAGTTCAGGAGGTAGTACGGAATGCCGAGGCGGCGCGCGACCGCGCGTGCGTCGTCGACGCTCTCCGGGGAGCAGCAGCTGCCGAACTTCCGGGTCGCGTCCTCGGGCTCGCGCCACGGCCACACGCGCAATGTAACGCCAATCACGTCGAAGCCGTGCTCGACGAGCAGCGCGGCCGCGACGGAAGAATCCACACCGCCGCTCATGCCGACGACGATCCGCTCGGCCATGCCGGATTCTACCGCGCCGGCGTCGTGATCAGCTCGACCAGCCGATCCAGCTCCTCGCGCGACGAATAGACGACCTCGATGCGCCCGGCGCGCTCGTTGCCGACCACGCGGACCCGTGTGGCGAGCGCGACCCGCAGCGCGTCTTCCACCGCGGCGAGCTCCGCCGAGCGTCGCACCGGGCGTCGCATCACCGGCCGCGCGCGCTTGGCCTGCACGCCTTCTTCGGTCGCGCGCACCGACCAGGAATGCGCGAGGATCTCTTCGCGGAGCTTCAGCTGCTCGATAGGGGAATCGAGGGAGAGCAGCGCGCGCGCGTGGCCCATGGTGAGACGGCCCGCGCGCAGGTCCGCCTGGATCAAGCTCGGCAGCTTGAGCAGCCGGAGGCAGTTGGCGATGCTGCTGCGATCCCGCGACACTCGCTGGGCGAGCTCTTCTTGCGTCCAGGAGAACTCGGCGAGCAGACGCTGGTAGGCCTCGGCCTCTTCCATCGGATTGAGATCTTCGCGCAGCAGGTTCTCGACCAGCGCCAGCTCGAGGCTCTGCGCGTCGCTTGCCTCACGAATAACCGCGGGGATTTTCGTCAGGCCTGCGAGCTTGGCTGCCCGCCAGCGTCGCTCACCGACAATGAGCTGGTAGCCGTCCCCAAGCCGACGGACGACGACGGGCTGAAGGACGCCGCTCTGGCCCAGCGATGCCGCTAGATCTTGTAAAGCCTTGTCATCAAAGTCTTTTCTTGGTTGCTGGGGGTTCGGGGCGATCGAGTCGATGGGCAGCTCGACCGGGGCCTGACTCGATGCGTCAGGAGAGGACGGGGCAGGGGAAGAGAGGAGAGCGCCGAGGCCACGGCCGAGTCCGTGCTGTCGATTAACCATGGGAGATCACCTCTCTGGCGAGATCGAGGTAGGCGGTGGCTCCGGCCGAGCGAAGGTCATAGAGCATGATCGGCTTGCCGTGGCTTGGGGCCTCACTTAGCCTTATATTTCGCGGAATTATAGTCGTCATCACCTGATCCCCGAGGTGGCGGTGTGCCTCGGCGCGAACCTGGGCGGCCAAGCTGGTCCGACCGTCGTACATGGTCAGGACGATCCCTTCGACCTTCAGGTGCGGATTGAGGCGCTCTCGAACGAGACCAATCGTCTTGATGATGTGAGCCAGCCCTTCCATCGCGTAGTACTCACACTGCAGGGGAACCAGGGCAGAATCGGCAGCGGCCAGGGAATTCAGCGTGAGCAGGCCGAGAGACGGCGGGCAGTCGATGATCACGTAGTCGTAGGACTGGCTCAGCCCCTCGATGGAGTCCTTGAGCCGGACCTCGCGCCGCTCCTGGCTGACCAGCTCGATCTCCGCCCCGACCAGGTCGATATCGGAGGGGGCGACGTGGAGGAAGGGGAGCATGGAAGGCCGGAGGACATCGCCGATCGCAACACCCTCGAGCAGTACGTGGTACACGGTCCGCTGGAGCTCGGCCTTGTTGATACCGAGGCCCGTCGTGGCATTGCCCTGCGGATCCAGGTCAACGAGGAGCGTTCTCCTCTCCGCCAGGGCGAGACCGGCAGCCAAGTTGACCGCAGTGGTGGTCTTGCCGACGCCGCCTTTCTGATTCACTACCGCGAGGATTCGAGCCATTTCGCTAGCGTTCCATACCGTGTCTAGACTATGCCCGTTGTTCCACGTGGAACACTACATCAGAAATCAGTGGCAAGGAAAGGGAATCGGCGTCCGATATCGCACGGCAAGACCACGGCGCCCAACTCGCTATGTTCCACGTGGAACACTATGCCTCGGAGCCACGAGGAATCGTCTGATGGCACCCTCAGGCGTTGGAACCTCCAGCACGGTGGCCTGGTCGGAAGAGCAACTGCCCGGGGCTGCCGAAATCACTGTCCGCCCGCCCGGCTTCAAGTAGGGGAGGGCGATGGGCCTGAGCCTCTCGATCCGGCCGACGGCTCTCGAGACCGCCACGTCGAATGCCCCCGAGAGGGTCGGGTCGTTGCCCACGACCTCCTCCGCCCGTCCCTCGACGATCACGACATCTTCGAGGTCCAGCTCCCGGCAGACAGCGCGGAGGAAAGAAATCCGCTTTCTCCGGGCTTCGACGAGGGTCAGTCGAACGGCGGCATCCGCGATCCTCATGGGCAACCCTGGAATTCCGCCACCCGCCCCGATGTCCACGAGCGCAAGCGGTCGCCCGGTCGGAAGAGCCTTAAAGAACAGCAGGGAGTCGATGAACAGATCTCGGACGATGGCCTCAGCGGATTCGAGGGCCGTCATCCGGTGCACCCGGTTCCATCGAACGAAGAGATCCAGATATTGGCGGAACAGGCGCTCGTCGGAGGGCGTAGCCGGACGGGCGAGGATCGCCTCGAGGGCGGCGAGCAGGCCGTCGATGGGATCGGGCGGCCGTCTTCTGGTCACCCGGTGAGCTTAACCGTTCAGGCCTTCTTTGTCGCTCTTGCGGGCGCCTTCTCGTTCTTGCGGCTCATCCGCTCCATGTATTTCTGCTGGGCGATCTGCAGCACGTTCGAGAGCGTCCAGTACAAGACCAGGCCGGCCGGCAGGTTCAGGAACATGAACGTGAACACCACCGGCATGAACAGCATCATCTTCGCCTGACGCGGATCGCCCATCACCGGCGTCATCTTCTGCTGCACGAACATCGAGATGCCCATGAGGATGGGCAGGATGTAGGTCGGATCGTGCGCGGCCAGGTCGCAAATCCACAGATCGACGCCGAAGAATCGCCCGAAGCAGATGAAGGGCGCGTTCTGAATCTCGACCGAGACGGACAGGGCCACGTACAGGGCATAGAAGATCGGGATCTGCACCACCATCGGCAGGCAGCCGCCGAGCGGATTGACCTTGTGGACCCGATACAGCTCCATGGTTTCCCGCTGCAGCCGCTGCGGATCGCTCTTGTACTTCGAGCGGAGCGCGTTGATCTGTGGCTGGAGCGCCTGCATCGCCTTCATCGAGGTCATGCTCTTGATCGTCAGCGGGAAGAAGATGACCTTGGTGATGACGGTCAGCAGGATGATCGCCACCCCGTAGTTGTGGGTGAAGGCATAGAAGCGATGCATCAGCCAGAGGACGGGGACAACCAGCCACTCCATCGGCAGCCCACCGTACTCGCGTGGTGCAGGGAACCCACCGAAATATATGGAGTTTTCGAGTCCGGCGCCGACTGCCTTGAGTCGGTCGTATTCCTTGGGGCCGATATAGCTCTGGGCCTGTCCCTCCCAGGTCTGGCCCGGGTCGAGAGTGGGCAAGGTGGCCCTCAGGGCAACTTGGCTATATTCCAGAGGTTTCGGGGCATCCTGCCGAGCTTCGGACACCTTCGACTCACTCAAGCGGAAGCCGGCGGACCGCGGGATCAATGCCGTCAGGTACCACTCGCTCTCGAGTCCGATCCACTGGCCCTGACCATTGAATTCGCCAGTCTTTGCAAGAACTTCTCGGTGTACTGACCCCTCGACGAGCCGTACGGTCCGAATAGGGTGCTGACCCTGGAATCGCTCGTGGGTGTCCTTCGGAAGCTCGACCGCGCCCAGCCAGGCCACCATTATCTCGGCGCTCTGCGCCTGGCGGTGGCGGTTCTCTACCTTGAGCCGATGGTCGACGACGTAGGAGTCGGGATGGAATGTGAGGGACTCCGTGATCCGGAGCCCGAAGCCGTCCTCGCCGGTCAACACGAGCTCATCCGGTCCTCCGGCTACCGTCAGCCCCAGCTTGTCGGTGGAGACGGTGAAGCCGATGGACCGTGGTGGCTGCCCGGGGCGGTTGACGAGCAGCCCCCTCGAGATGAGGATGCCCGGTGCGACCATTGGCTTGTCACCGCGATAGTGAAGCTCCCACCCCTGGATGCGTCCGCCCGCGCTGACGATCTCGGCTCGATACAGGGGCGTCTCGACGACCGCGGTGCGCTCCGGCGCGGCCGGGGCTTCCTTCAGCGGCACGGGCACGGCCACCGCTTCGGTCGGCGCCGTGGGTGCCTCGGCCGGCTTCGGGGGCGCCGTCGGCGTCTCAGTCGTCTGCGGGCTCTTGTCTGGCTCCTGCCGCATGAAGATCGCCGGATAGACGATCAGCAGCGCGGCCATGAGCAGCAGCGCCAGCGTGGTTCGCTTGTCCATCATGCGCCCGAGGTGGTCGCGGGGGGCGGATCGTAGCCGCCGGGATTCCACGGGTGGCAGCGGGACAGCCGCCGCACCGACAGCCAGGTGCCCCGGACCAGGCCGTGACGGTGCAGCGCCTCGCAAGCGTAGTCCGAGCAGCTCGGCGCAAACCGGCAGGCGGCGGGCAAGAGCGGTCGGAGCGCGAACTGATAGCCGCGCACGAGCCAGGCCGCCATGGCCCCGGCGCTCATGCGCGGGCCTTGGTGTGCCGTGTCGGCTGCTTCAGCGCCTCGACCAGACGGCGCATGTCCTCCACCAGATCGGGGAAGGGACGGGTGGCGGCACTCGCACGCGCGATGATGATCACCGCCACATCGTGGGGCATGGCGGGACGAGTCTGCCGGTAGGCTTCGCGGATCCGACGCCGGACCCGGTTGCGCGCCACCGCTCCTCGGACCTGCCGGCTCACCGCGAACCCGACCCGGCGCTCGCCCGCACGCTGCCATAGCGCGATGAAGCTCGGGCGCTCGTGCCGACTGCCGTGCTGGAAGACCGCCTGGAACTCTGCCGCTCGCCGGAGGCGCTCGCCTCGCGGCAGCGACAACGCCGCCTGCGCTGTGAGCACCGCGCCGTGCTAGACCGTCAGGCGCTTGCGGCCCTTTGCCCGCCGCCGCTTGAGCACGTTGCGCCCGCCTTGGGTCTTCATCCGCGAGCGAAAGCCGTGCGTCTTCTTCCGGCGCCGCACATTGGGTTGAAACGTCCTCTTCATGGAACCGTCCCCTCTCGGTAAACGAACCCGGCCAGTCTACGAAGCGCTCATCGGCAAGTCAAGAAGCGCAAGGGTCTTGCGACCGTCTGCGACGCTGTGATACCGTCGCCTCCCGCGTCAGGGATCGCGCGCGTCGACACGCATCGACGCCCCCGGCATCCGGCACGGTGCAAGAACGCGCAGCGCCCGTCAGTCGCTGATTGAGTGAATGAGACGTCGCTACCTGGTCAGCCGTCGTAGCGCCCCCGAGAACCAGGACCCCCGGAGCACCACTGGTTATCCACACCTGTGGATAAGTTTGTGTGTAACTTCTTGCGGCGCCGACAACCAAGGGCTCGACAATGCTTGACTCTTTGTGGACGCGCGTCCTGGTGACGCTCGAAGGAAAGATCCCCGAGACCGCCATCGAGTCGTGGCTGCGGCCCTGTCGGGTCACCGCCATGGAAGGCGATCTCATCCGCGTGGCCGCCCCCAACAAGTACAGCCGCGACTGGCTCGTGCAGCATTACACCGATTCCATCCAGATCGCGGCCCGCGACGTTCTGGGTGGCAATCCGGTGGTGTCGTTCGAGATCGACCGCGAGCCCGAGCGAGCGCCCACCCCGCCGCGCGAAGCGCCGGCGGTGCCGCTGTCCAACGGGCTCTCCCCGCGCTACACCTTCGGCTCCTTCGTCGTGGGCAACTCGAATCAGTTCGCTCAGGCCGCCTGCCAGGCGGTGGCCGAGCTCCCCTCGAAGGCGTACAACCCGCTCTTCCTCTACGGCGGAGTCGGCCTGGGCAAGACGCACCTGCTGCACGCGGTCGGTCACGAGATCGCGCGCCTCTATCCCTCCCTGCGACTGCTCTACCTGTCCACCGAGCGCTTCACCAACGACCTCATCAACGCGATCCGCTACGACCGCACCGCCGAGTTCCGCGCCAAATACCGCACGATCGATCTGCTCCTCATCGACGACATCCAGTTCATCTCGGGCAAGGAGCGGACCCAGGAGGAGTTCTTCCACACCTTCAACGATCTCTACGAGGCTCGGAAGCAGATCGTGGTCTCCTCGGATTCCGCGCCCAAGGAGATTCCGGAGATCGAGGAGCGACTGCGTTCGCGATTCGAGTGGGGCCTGATCGCCGATATCCAGCCCCCCGACTTCGAGACGCGCGTGGCGATCCTCAAGAAGAAGGCGGAGATCGAGCGGGTGCGACTGCCCGACGACGTGGCCTACCTCATCGCCAGCCGCATCAAGGCCAACATCCGCGAGATCGAGGGATCGCTGACCCGGATGATCGCGTTCTGTTCGCTGAGCGGGCGCGAGATGAGCGTCGATCTCGCCCAGGAGGTGCTGTCCGACCTCTGGGGCGAGGAAGAGAAGATCATCACCATCGAGCACATCCAACGCAAAGTGGCCGAGTTCTTCGGGGTCAAGTTGAGCGACATGCGCGCGAAGAACCGCACCAAAGCGGTGGCCTTCCCGCGACAGATCGCGATGTACCTGGCCCGGCAGCTGACTCACGCCTCCCTTACCGAGATCGGCCGGACCTTCGGCGGCAAGGACCACACCACCGTGCTTCACGCGGTCGAGAAGATCCAGACCATGCTGCAGGAAGATCCCAAGTTCAAGAAGACGATCGACACGCTTACCCAGAGCATCTCGCTGTGATCGGGCCGCTCATCTCGTCCGTCCACCGCGCTGTCCACCGTCGCCGTCGCCGTAACCGGCGGCCCCACGAGGCGCTTTCTCGTCCCGCTCGCTGTCCACAGCTCCGCCTTTACCTACGACGACGGTTTTTGTGACTTTTCCTAATCTCTGAACAACGGAGAGTCTTATGGAAGTGCATGTGGATCGTGACGCATTCATGCGCGGCCTGCAGATGGCCCACAACGTGGTCGAGCCGCGACAAACCCTGCCGGTGCTGGCCAACGTGCTGCTCGAGGCTCAAGGAGACACGCTCCGGATGACCGCGACCGACCTGGAGGTGAGCGTCCGGGTGACCGGCCCGGCCAAGGTGGTGAAGCCGGGTACCATCACGATCTCCGCGCGCAAGCTGATGGAGATCGTCAAGGAGCTGCCCGCGGCGCCGCTGGCCCTCAAGGTGCAGGAGAATGCCTGGGTCGCGCTGCGGTGCGCCGGCGCGTCGTATCGCCTGGTCGGCCTCACCCCGGAGGAGTTCCCCGCGGTCGGGGACGGGGCGAGCACCGGCTGGCTCACGCTGGACGGCGAGGTGCTGCGGGACATGCTTGGCCAGACCACATTCGCGATCTCCCACGACGAGAGCCGCTACGCGCTGAACGGCGTCCTGCTCGTGGTGCACGACAAGGAGGTGCGGCTGGTGGCGACCGACGGGCATCGGCTGGCCCTGGCCATCCGGCCGCTGGCCGCGGCGGGCCCGGCCATGTCCGGCATCGTCCCGCGCAAGGCGGTGCAGGAGGTGGCCCGCATCGTGGGCTCGGGCGAAGAGGTCCAGATCGCGATCAGTGACAACCAGTTCATGCTCCGGATGCCCAACGTGCTGCTCATGGCCCGCCTGATCGAGGGCACGTTCCCCAACTACGAGCAGGTCGTCCCGCGCGCCCATCCTCATCGGGTGACCCTCTCGCGCGCCGCGCTCACTGCGGCCTTGCGGCGCGTGTCGGTGCTCTCCGAGGAGCGCACCAAGCCGGTCCGCTTTCTGCTCTCGCCGGGCCAGCTCAAGCTCACCGCGAACAGCCCGGACTACGGCGAAGCGGAGGAGCAGATGGAGGCCGAATTCACCGGCGAGGACATCGCGATCGGATTCAATTCGCGCTACGTGCTCGACGCGCTCGGCGCGCAGGGCGGCGAGCAAGTTTTGATCGAGATGAAGGACGGTTTGAGCCCCGGAGTGTTCAAAAGCTTCGAGGAGGACGGAAGCCTGTGTGTTATCATGCCCATGAGGATTTGACCTCTCATGGGAGCGAAAATCGTTGGAGATTGACAGGGTAGAACTGTCCGATTTTCGCAACTATCGAACACTGTCCCTCACGCCGTCGCCTCAGCTGAACGTCCTCGTCGGACTCAATGCGCAGGGCAAGACGAATCTGCTCGAAGGCCTCGGAGTCCTGCTGGTCGGCCGCTCGTTTCGCGCCGCCAAGGCGGCCGACATGCTCGCCTGGGGCGCGGCCGCCGCGTCCGTCGACGGGGAGATCCGCCGCGGTGAAACGAGCCGGGCGATCCGCCGCCGCATCGTCCCGCGAGAGGACGGCCGCTGGGCCGTCGTCGGTGAAGGCTGTCTCTGGACGCGAGCCATCGGATTCGGCTGGCCGGATCTGGCCATCCTGACCGACGGGCCGCAGGCGCGGCGGAATTTCATCGACGGATTCGCGGGCAAGCTCTACGCGGCGCATCTGAGCGGGCTCGGCCGCTACCGGCAGATCCTGGCGCGCCGCAACCATCTGCTGCAGAGTGGGCTCTCCGAGCGCGCCCTGCGCAACGCGCTCGCGCCGTGGAACGAGCAGTTGGCCCGCGTCGGGCTCGAGCTGGTGAGCCGGCGGCGGGCCGCGGTGGCGGCGCTCGAAGAGGAGGCGCACGACCTCTATCCCACGCTGGCGGGCGCGGGAGACGTGCGTTTGCGCTACGGTGCGAGCCCGGGTGGGGGCGATGGTCCGCCCGAGTTCCTGGCCGCGCTGGAGGGTCGCTTCGGCGACGAGGTACGGCGGGGACAGACCCTCGTCGGCCCCCACCGCGACGATCTGCTGATCGAGGTCGACGGTCGTGACCTGCGACTGTACGGATCCCGCGGTCAGCAGCGGCTCATGGCGCTGACCCTGCGGCTGGCCGAGGCCGGCCCGGTCGCGCGGGCGGTCGGCAGCGCCCCGGTGCTCCTGCTCGACGACGCGCTGTCCGAGCTGGATCCCGAGGTCCAGGCGCGCGTGCTCGCCCGCATCGCCGAGACGGGGCAGGTGTTCCTCACCACCGCCGACGCCTCGATCCCGGACCTGGCGCGCGTCACGTGGTGGGAGGTGAGCGGCGGACGAGTCACCGAGCCGAGACGCCACGCGATCCGGGGCGCCGCCTGATGGCCGACACCTATACCGCGAGCGACATCAAGGTCCTCGAGGGCCTCGAGGCGGTCCGCAAGCGCCCCGCCATGTACATCGGCGACACCGGCGCGTACGGGCTCCACCACCTCGTGTACGAGGCGGTGGACAACTCGGTCGACGAGGCGCTGGCCGGCTACTGCGACAGCATCAAGGTGATCCTGCACTCCGACGGGTCGTGCTCGGTGGGCGACAACGGCCGCGGCATCCCGGTCGACATCCACAAGGAGAGCGGCAAGACCGCCGCCGAGGTGGTGCTCACCGTCCTGCACGCAGGCGGCAAGTTCGAGCACTCGGCCTACAAGGTGTCGGGCGGCCTCCACGGCGTGGGCATCTCGGTGGTCAACGCATTGTCGGAGTGGCTCGAGATCGAGATCCGCCGCCAGGGCAAGGTCTGGACGCAGCGCTACGAGTACGGGGTGCCCCAGGGTGATCTGGCCGCCACCGACAAGACCACGAAGCACGGCACGATCGTGCGCTTCAAGCCGGACGCCAAGATCTTCGAGGAGACCACGTTCTCCTTCGATACGCTTTCGAATCGGCTCCGCGAGCTCGCCTTCCTCAACAAGGGACTCAAGATCGTCATCGAGGACGAGCGCGACGGCCGCAGCCACACCTTCCTGTACAAGGGCGGCATCATCGAGTTCATCAAGCACCTGAACCAGAACAAGACGCCCATCCACCCGAAGGTGCTCTTCTTCGAGGGCAAGAAAGACAACATCGAAGTGGAGGTGGCGCTGCAGTACAACGACGGCTACCAGGAGAGCGTGTTCTCGTTCGCGAACAACATCAACACGCGCGAGGGCGGCACGCACCTCACCGGATTTCGGGCCGCGCTGACCGGCACGCTCTCGAACTACGCCAAGGCCAACGGGTTCCTCAAGAGCTTCAAGGGCGACGTCAGCGGCGAGGACGTGCGCGAGGGCCTGACCGCGGTGGTCTCGGTGCGCATCCCCGACCCGCAGTTCGAGGGACAGACCAAGGCCAAGCTCGGCAACTCGGACGTGAAGGGCCTGGTCCAGCAGATCGTCAACGACCGGCTCGGGGAGACCTTCGAGGAGGATCCCACCACCGCGCGCAAGATCGCGGACAAGTGCGTGCGGGCCGCGCAGGCCCGCGAGGCGGCCCGCAAGGCGCGCGAGCTCACCCGCAAGGGCGGCCGCGACGACGAGGGGCTGTCCGCGAAGCTCGCCGACTGCTCGGAGCGCGAGCCGCAGTTCCGCGAGATTTTCCTGGTCGAGGGCGATTCGGCGGGCGGCTCCGCCAAGCAGGGGCGCGACCGCAAGACCCAGGCGGTCCTCCCGCTGCGCGGCAAGATCATCAACGCGGAGAAGGCGCGCTACGACAAGGTCCTCTCCCACAATGAAATCCGGCTGCTGATCTCCGCCCTCGGCACCGGGATCGGGCCCGAGGAATTCGACGTCAGCAAGCTGCGCTACCACAAGGTGATCCTGATGACGGACGCCGACGTGGACGGCGCGCACATCCGGACCCTGCTGCTGACCTTCTTCTTCCGGCACATGGTGCAGGTGATCGAGTCCGGGCATCTCTTCATCGCGCAGCCGCCGCTGTTCAAGGTGAAGAAGGGCCGGGCGGAGCGGTACCTGATGAGCGAGCGGGAGATGGAGGAATTCCTGCTCGAGCAGTGGGTCGAGAAGGCGAGCGTCAAGGTCCCCGGCAAGGCGGCGCCGCTGCGCGGCGAAGCGCTCCTGGAAGCCCTCAAGCGGGTGCTCGAGTTCCGCGTCCTGCTGGCCAAGATCAGCCGGCGCGGCATTCCCGTCGTGCTGCTCGACGGCCTCGTGCGCCGCAAGTTCCGGGCGAGCAAGCGGGGCGTGGGCGACGCGGAGGTCGCGACCGCGGTATCGGAGGCGGCCGCCGAGCTGCCCGGCTGGTCGGCGCAGCTGGTCGGCGGGGACAACGGCGACGCGGCGGTGGTGCAGGTGGCGGGTCCGCACCCGGCCCAGTTCAGCGTCGACGTGCTGAAGTCGCCCGACTACGCGCAGCTGCTCGAGCTGCACGCCGAGATCGCGGGCATGCACCGAGGGCCGTGCGCGGTCGTGGACGCGGCCGAAAAAGAAGTCCAGACCAAGAGTCTCGACCAGATGATGGCCGTCATCATGGAGCAGGCCAAGGACGGGGCCACCATGCAGCGCTACAAGGGGCTCGGGGAGATGAATCCCGAGCAGCTCTGGGAGACGACCATGAATCCGGAGACGCGCACCCTCCTGCGCGTGACCATGGAGGACGCGGTCGGCGCCGACGAGATGTTCACGGTGCTGATGGGCGACGCGGTCGAGCCGCGCCGCGACTTCATCGAGAAGAACGCCCTCGACGTGGTGAACCTCGACATCTAGGAGCCGCCCACCCGATCCATGAGCCCCGAGCGACAGGCGCCCGTTCCGATCGAAGAGGAGATGCGGAAGTCGTACCTCGACTACGCCATGTCGGTCATCGTGGGCCGCGCGCTGCCCGACATCCGCGACGGCCTCAAGCCGGTCCACCGCCGCGTGCTCTTCGCGATGCACGAGCTGGGGCTCAACTGGAATCGCGCGTACAAGAAGTCGGCCCGCGTGGTGGGCGAGGTGCTCGGCAAGTACCACCCGCACGGCGACGCGCCGGTCTACGAAGCGCTCGTGCGCATGGTGCAGGAGTTCTCGCTGCGCTACCCGCTGGTGGACGGGCAGGGCAACTTCGGCTCGATCGACGGCGACCCCCCCGCGGCGATGCGCTACACCGAGGCGCGCCTGGCCAAGATCGCCCACGAGCTGCTGGCCGACATCGACAAGGACACCGTCGACTTCACGCCGAACTTCGACGAGTCGCTGCAGGAGCCGGTGGTCCTGCCCACCAAGGTGCCGAACCTGCTGGTCAACGGCTCGGCCGGCATCGCGGTCGGCATGGCCACCAACATCCCGCCGCACAACCTCCGCGAGGTGGTGGACGGGCTCATCAAGGTCGTCGACAACCCGGACGTCACCATCGAGGAGCTGATGACGGTGATTCCGGGTCCCGACTTCCCGACCCGCGGCTATATCTACGGCCGCGCCGGCATCCGCGAAGCCTACACCACCGGCCGCGGCATCATCACCCTGCGGGCGAAGGCGCACGTGGAGAAGATGCGCGGGGGCCGGGAGGCGATCATCGTCACCGAGCTCCCGTACCAGGTGAACAAGGCGACCTTGATCGAGAAGATCGGCGAGCTCATCCGGGACAAGAAGATCGAGGGCATCAGCGAGCGCCGCGACGAGTCGAGCCGCGAGGGCATTCGCATCGTGCTCGAGCTGGGCCGCGGCGAGATGCCGCAGATCGTGATCAACCAGCTCTACAAGCACACCCCGATGCAGACCACCTTCGGAGTGATCATGCTGGCGCTGGTGGGCCGCCGGCCCCAGGTGGTCAACCTCAAGCAGATGCTGCAGGAATTCATCGCATTTCGCCGAGAGGTCGTGACCCGGCGGACGAAGTACGACCTCGCGCGCGCCGAGGAGCGGGCTCACATCCTGGAGGGCCTGCGCAAGGCGGTCGACCGGCTCGACCTGGTCATCCGGCTGATCCGCCAGGCGGAGAGCCCGGACGCGGCGAAGGACGCGCTGGTGCGCCAGCTGCAGCTCTCCGAGATCCAGGCTAAGGCCATCCTGGACATGCGGCTGCAGCGGCTGACCCAGCTGGAGCGCCACAAGATCGTCGAGGAGCACGAGCAGACCCTGGCCCTCATCGCGGACCTGAAGGGCATCCTGGCCTCCGAGCAGCGGCTGCTCGGCATCATCAAGGACGAGCTGGGCTCGCTGCGGGAAGAATTCGGCGACGAGCGACGCACCGAGATCCTGGCCGAGACCGCCGACCTCACCATCGAGGACCTGCTCGCGGACGAGGACATGGTGGTGACCATCACGCGCTCCGGCTACATCAAGCGGACGCACGTGGAGGCCTATCGCAGCCAGAAGCGCGGCGGCAAGGGCGTGACCGGCATGGAGACCAAGGAGGAGGACATCGTCGAGGACCTGTTCGTGGCCTCGACCCATTCCTACCTCCTGTTCTTCACCAACAAGGGCAAGGTGCACTGGCTGAAAGTGCACGAGATCCCGGAGGGCGGCCGACAGGCCAAGGGCAAGGCGATGGCCAACGTGCTGTCGCTGGGCGAGGGCGAGCGGGTCGCCACCTGCGTCCCGGTGCGCGACTTCGAGTCGGGCGGCTACATCCTCTTCGCCACCAAGCAGGGCAAGGTGAAGAAGACCGAGCTGTCCGCCTTCTCGCATCCGCGCGCGGGCGGCATCCTCGCGATCACGCTGGAATCCGGCGACGAGGTCATGGCGGCCCGGCGCACCGACGGCCAGCGCGAGGTGCTGCTGTCCACCAAGCAGGGCATGATCATCCGCTTTCCGGAGGACGAGGTGCGGCCCATGGGGCGGACCGCGGCCGGCGTCCGCGGCATCGACGTCGACGAGGGCGACCAGGTCATCGCGGCGGAGACGATCAAGGAAGGCGTCACTGTCCTGACCGTCACCGAGCGCGGCTACGGCAAGCGCACGCCGCTGGACGAATACCGGCTGCAGGGCCGGGCCGGCAAGGGCATCATCGACATCAAGACCGCGGGGCGGAACGGCTCGGTGGTCGGGATGCTCCAGGTGCGCGAGGGCGACGACATCCTGGTGGTCACGACCAAGGGCAAGATCATCCGCGTGCACGCCAACGAAGTGACGAGCCAGGGCCGGAACACCATGGGCGTGCGCATCATCGACCTGGACGCCGAGGACCAGGTGGGCAACCTGGCGCGGGTCGACGCCGAGCAGGTGACCCCGGAGCCGACCGAGGCAGAATCACCGTAGGCCCCGCGGACCCGCCGGTCCGGACGGGGTGACAGAGGCCGCGCGCACCGCGGCCTCTTTTTTGTTACCGTTCTCCCTCTCCCCCTTGGGGAGAGGGCAGGGTGAGGGGGCGAAGTCAGGGAGGGCGGCATGCTCGACATCAAGCTCATTCGCGAAGATCCCGCCGCGGTGGAGCGCGCGCTCGCGACGCGGGGTGCGGCCATCTCGCTGGCGCCGGTGCTCGCGGCCGACGCCGAGCGGCGGCGCCTCCTGACCGAGGCCGAGGAGCTGAAGGCCGAGCGGAACCGCGCGTCCGAGGCCATCGGCCAGGCCAAGCGCCGCGGCGAGGACGCGCAGGCGCTGACCGCGCGGATGCGCGAGGTGTCCGACCGCATCAAGGCGCTCGACGGGCTGGTGAAGGAGGCGGACGGGCGGCTCGACGGCCTGCTGCTGGAGATCCCGAACCTGCCGCATCCGAGCGTGCCGGTGGGACGCTTGGCCGACGACAACGTGGAAGTGCGCCGCTGGGGCACCCCGCGCGCCTTCGAGTTCGAGCCCAAACAGCACTTCGAGATCGGCGAGGCCCTCGGCATTCTCGATTTCGATCGCGCGAGCAAGATCGCCAAGTCGCGCTTCACGGTCATGTGGGGCGCCGCCTCGCGCCTGAGCCGGGCGCTTGCCCAGTTCATGCTCGACCTGCATACCGGCGAGCACGGGTTCACCGAGGTCTGGGTGCCGCACCTGGTGAACCCGGAGACGATGATCGGCGTGGCGATGCTGCCGAAGTTCGAGGAGCAGATGTTCAAGACGGTGGAGCCCGACGCCGGGCGGACCCTCTACCTGATCCCCACCGCCGAGGTCGCGCTCACCGCGCTCCACGGCGGCGAGATCCTGCCCGAAAGCGAGCTGCCGCGCCGCTACTGCGCGTTCACCCCGTGCTACCGCCGTGAGGCCGGCACCTACGGCCAGGACACGAAGGGCATGATCCGCCAGCACCAGTTCGACAAGGTCGAGATGGTGAAGGTGACGACGCCCGCCCAGTCCTACGACGAGCTCGAGTCGATGGTGCGGAGCGCGGAGACGGTGCTGCAGCGCCTCGAGCTGCCGTATCGGGTCATGGCACTCTGCACCGGCGACATGGGCTTTCACTCCGCCAAGACCTACGACCTGGAGGTGTGGCTGCCGGGGCAGGGCAAGTACCGTGAGATCTCGTCCTGCTCGAACTGCGAGGCCTACCAGGCCCGGCGCCTCGATCTCAAGTATCGCCCGGCGGGCGGCGGGCGCGTGGATCTGTGCCACACGCTGAACGGCTCCGGCCTCGCGGTGGGGCGGACGCTGATCGCGGTGCTGGAGAACTACCAGCAAGCCGACGGGGCGGTCACGGTGCCGGTGGCGCTGCGCTCGTACATGGGCGGGCTCGAGCGCATCGGCCCCGGACGGGCCTGAGCAGACGCGGAGGGGTGGCCGAGCGGTTGAAGGCGCCGGTCTTGAAAACCGGAATCCCGCAAGGGATCGGGGGTTCGAATCCCTCCCCCTCCGCCATTCTCCTTCCCGACCCGCTCACGCGGGGGCCATCTCCTCCGCGACGGTAGCCGGGCCCGCGCCGTTCGGCGTCACCACCAGGCGGCGAGCGTGGAACGCGCGCAGCGTGCTGCGATGACCCACGCTCACGATGGTGGTGCCGGGCAGCCGGTCGCGCAGCAACCCGTAGAGGCGCGCCTCGATGTCCTCGTCCAGCGCGGACGTCGCCTCGTCGAGGAAGAGCCACTCCGGCTTCTGCACCAGCGCCCGCGCGAACGCGATGCGCTGCTGCTCGCCCGGCGACAGCGCGAGGGCCCAGTGGGCCGACTCGTCGAGGCGGCCGGTCCACGAGCCCAACCCCACCAGCTCGAGCGCCTCCCGCAGCGTCGCGTCGTCGATGCCCGCGGCCGTCGCGGGATAGCTCGTCACCTCGCGAAGGGTGCCGATGGGCAGGTACGGCTTCTGCGGGAGGAAGAGCACCCGGGCGTCGCGCGGGAAGCGGATCTGCCCGCGGCCGAATGGCCAGATGCCGGCGATGGCTCGGAAGATCGTGCTCTTGCCCGCGCCTGACGGGCCGCTGATGAGCGCGGTGTCCCCGGGCCGGATGGCGACGGTGACGTCCTCCAGCAGCGGTCGCCCACCGGGCAGCTTCAGATTCACGCGGTCGAGCGCGAGAGCGGCCTCGGCCCCCGCCTCGCGCTGGACGCCTTCCTCCGCGGCCGCGGCGTGCACTCGCGCCAGCGCGCGCTCGAAGCCGAGCAGCCGCAGGATCACCGCGCGCCACTCGGCGAGATCGGTGTAGGAGTTGACGATGAACGACAGGGAATCCTGCACCTGCCCGAAGGCCTGCGCGGTTTGCATCAGCGCGCCCAACGGGATCTCGCCGCGGAAATAGCGGGGCGCGGCCACGAGGAAGGGAAAGATCACCGCCGCCTGGCCGTAGCCCGCGGTGAACCAGGTGAGCCGCTTCTGCCGCCGCATGATGTCCCACCAGTTGCGCACCACCCAGGAGAAGCGCTCGCGGAAGTTTCGCATCTCGTCGGCTTCGCCGTGGTAGAGGGCGACGCCCTCGGCGTTCTCGCGGAAGCGGACCAGGCTGAAGCGGAAATCGGCCTCGTAGCGCTGCTGGTTGAAGTTGAGGCGCACCAGCGGCCGCCCGATCAGGTTGGTGAGCCAGGTGCCCGCGATCGCGTAAAGCAACGCCGCCCACACCATGTAGCCGGGAATGGTGAGCTGGAAGCTCCCGATCGGGATGGTGGCGGGGCCCGAGAGGCCCCACAGGATGCCCAGGAAGGAGACGAGGGTCACGAACGCGCGCAACCCGCCGATGCTGAGCGTCAGCGCGCCGGCCACGAAGAGCCGCAAGTCGTCCGCGATGCGCTGGTCCGGGTTGTCCGTCTCGCTCGCGGTGAGCTGCATGCGGTAGTAGGCGCCGTCGGCGAGCCAGGCGCCCAGATAGCGGTCGGTGAGCCAGCGCCGCCAGCGGATCTGGAGCATCTGGTTCAGATAGGTCTGGTAGACCGCGGCGACGATGTAGAGCAGGGCCAGCCACGAGAAGCGGATGAGCAACTTCCAGAACGCGGGGAGGTCCTTGTCCTGGATCGCGTTGTAGAAGGAATTGCTCCACTGGTTCAGCAGCACGTTGATGAAGACGGTGAACAGCGCGAGCCCGACCACCGCCGCCAGGAGGCCGCGGCCGGCCCAGCGGTCTTCCGAGAACCAGTAGGGGCGGATCAGCGTCCAGGCGTCGCGCAGCAGCTCTCGCAAGCGGGTCATTGGCGTGGCCTCCCGGCCCTCAGCATAGGGCAAGGCGGCGAATATCGGGCAAGCGCCGAACCTCGTCGGGTTCTCGAGTAGTCGCGCAGCCCCGAATGCCCTATACTCTGGGGGCTTGACGTTTGGAGAGGTGGCCGAGTCGGCCGAAGGCAGCCGCCTGCTAAGCGGTTACAGGGGCAAAACCTCTGTCCCGGGTTCGAATCCCGGCCTCTCCGCCAAGAGCGCCCTTAGCTCAGATGGATAGAGCGTCGGACTACGAATCCGAAGGCCAGAGGTTCGATTCCTCTAGGGCGCACCACTTCTGGACGTCTCTCTGCTCGACCCTCGACCCGGCCGGGAGAGGGTAGGGCAGAGAGCGTCTCTTTCCCGCCGAACTCCATGGACGACGAACTGTGGATGTCTGTCGCGCTCGAGGAAGCCGCGCGCGGTGCCGCTGAGGCCGCCGCGGATGCAGTCGCCCACGGCCTTGCCGGGCTCGGCGAGGGTGAGGGGCCGGTTGACGTTCTCCATCTCCATGCAACTCCGTGAGATCGGTGAGCTCGGCCTGCTCGCCGAGCTCGAGAGACGCGGCCTCGCACGAGGGATCGCGGACGATGCGGCGGTTCTCGACGCCGGCCTCGTCGTCACACAGGACGCGCTCGTGGAGGGCGTGCACTTCACATTCGACCGCATCGCCTGGCGTGAGCTCGGGTACCGGGCGGCCGCGGTGAACTTCTCGGATCTCGCTGCGAGCGGCGCTGCGGCCGAAGGGCTCGTCGTGAGCCTCGGGGCACCGGGCGATACGGATCTCGACTCGGTGCTCGAGCTCTACGAGGGGATTGCGGAGACGGGCGTGGACGTCGTCGGCGGCGACACGACGGCGGCCGACCGCGTCTACCTCTCCGTCACTGCGCTCGGGCGCTCCCAGCGCGTCCCTGGACGCGGCGGAGCCCAGCCCGGAGACCTGCTCGTCGTTACCGGGCCGCTCGGCGCTGCCGGTGCGGCGTTCCGCGAGGGCGGCCTTTCCCGGCCGCCGGTCAGGCTCGAGGAGGGTCGCCAGTTGGCCGAGCATGCGCACGCGATGATCGACATCTCCGACGGTATTGCGCGCGACGCGGGCCATATCGCCGAGCGCTCCGGCTGCCGTCTCGTCGTCGACCTCGATCACCTCGTCGATGACCGAGCGGTCGAGGACCTCGGGAACGAAGCCGGCGCCGATTCCCTGGATCTTGTGCGGGCCCGGAGAGCCGCCGGAGAGCACGGGCGAGGTCGCCGGCTCCACCGCGACGACGTGGAACTCCGGCCGACGCTGCTTGAG
>Ga0081455_10000230_pt1 | contig 69329 bp, 60 predicted proteins | sample TabmetS3T2R1_FD_70207 | JGI IMG/M metagenome (GOLD analysis project Ga0081455, IMG submission 70207) | Tabebuia heterophylla rhizosphere microbial communities from the University of Puerto Rico - S3T2R1 | ecosystem: Host-associated > Plants > Roots > Rhizosphere ...
TGGGCCGGAAGTCGACGGTGTTCTCATCGATGCCGTCGAGGAGCAGCGCGGCCACGTTGGTGAGCCGGCTTTCGGTGTAGCGCATGGCCGCGGCGTTATCGCCATCGACGTTGCCGAAATTGCCCTGACCGTCGACCAGCGGGTAGCGCACGGCAAAATCCTGCGCCAACCGCACCAGCGCGTCGTAAATGGCCTGATCGCCGTGGGGGTGATAGTTGCCCATCACCTCGCCCACGATCTTGGCGCATTTCTTGTAGCCGCCCGCGGGGTCTAACCTCAGCTCGCGCATGGCATAAAGGATGCGCCGGTGCACCGGTTTCAGGCCATCGCGCACGTCGGGCAAGGCCCGATGCATGATGGTGGAGAGCGCGTAGGCGAGGTAGCGCTCTTCCAGCGCATCCTTGAGTTTGATGGGCTCGATGGGTGGAGGGGGGGCGAGAATCGTCGTTTTGCTCATGCGGCCTGGGTTAGCCCAGGACGCCGGGCGGCTCAAGCAATGGGCTTACGCGTTTGCCCCGTTTCATGGAGGGGGTGCTGGGCGCGGGAGCGTGGGGTAGGCGGGAGCGTGGCTATGCAGGACCGTGGGTAGGCGGGACCGTGGCTAGGCCCGCGGGTCTCAAGCGCGCCCGGGCCTGCCTGCCTCTGGGGGTAAGCGCTGTCCCAGGCGCGCGCAGCTTGCCGTTTTGCCCTACTTTTGGGGTAGCGGCTGTGGGCTGACGGCCAAGTTTTTGGCTGCGTGAGGGGGGTGCAAGCCCCGCTCCGCGCAGCTGCCGGCGGGCCGCCGGCCGCGGCTGCCCTGGAGAGTTCGCCGATGCCCGTCCTGCCGGACCTGCCCCAGACCGAGGTCGCCATCGTCGAGATGACGAACGCCTTTCGCAAAGGGCACAACCTCGGCGCGCTCAAGCCCAACGCGGCGCTGACGGCCGCGGCGCGGGCCTTTGCAGAGTATCTCGGCAAAACCGGGAAATTCGCGCACGAGGCCGATGGCCGCGAGCCCCACGAGCGCGCCGAGGCGCAGGGCTATCGCCATTGCCTCATCGCCGAAAATCTGGCCTTCAACTTGGACAGCCGTGGCTTCGAGGCGGCGAAGCTGGCCCGTGACGTGGTCGAGGGCTGGAAGACCTCGGCGGGCCATCGCGCCAACATGCTGGAAAAAAGCGCCACCGAGATCGGCGTGGGCGTGGTGCGCGCGGCCGACCGGCATCCGAAATTCGTTTCCGTGCAGGTGTTTGGCCGGCCGGAGTCCCTGAAGGTCATTTTTTCCATCGAGAACCGCACCGCCCGGGAGGTCCACTATCGGCTGGGAGAGGAGAGCGATTGGGTGCCGGCGCGCGCGAGCGTCAGTCACACGAGTTGCGCGGCCGGGCCCCTCGTGATCGAGCGGGCGGAGCCGGCCACGCGGCTGGAGCCGCGCAACGGCGATAAATTCGTGCTGAGCCAGGGCAGCGGCGGGTCCATCAAGGTCGAGCGCGCGCGCAAGTAGCCCGATCAAAATGGCCGAGGGGGAGATGAGGGCGGGCTTATCTCACAGGGCCTGGGGCGCGGGTTTGGGCGCCAGTCCGAGGCCGATGGCGTAGGCCACGGCGGGCTGCCAGACCACGAACAGAATGCGCGCGTCGATCAGATTGCGGCTGCCGAAATAAAACAGGGTGCCCGCGATGGCCCCCACCAGGCAGGTGCGCAGCGCGTGCGTGCGATCGAAGAGCTCATGCGCAAAGAGCGCCACCGACAAGTGGGTGAGGGCCGCGCCGACGAGGCCGGCGAGCACGCCGGCCAACAGCGGCCCGGCGTGGCTGGCATCGCCGCCGCCGACCTTGTGGGCAAAGAGCGCGGTCTGGATCGCGGCGCTCCAGGCATAAAGGGTGCCGATGAAGGTGATGATGGGGGCCCAGGCCGGGCTTTCCCAGGCCGCGATCGCAAAGGCCATGACCGCGGCGAAGAACAAGCCGATCGGCATCATTTCGGCGGACAGAAAAAACAGGCTCCCCGGCCAGTCCAGGAGATCGACGCGCACTTCAAAGCCGATGACGGCGGACAGGATACCCGACAGGAGGCCGAGGCCGGCCAACACCAGCGGGGGGTGCTCACGCCAGGATTTGAGGGACGGCACGGGGTTTTGGTCCTTGCGTGGTGCTGTTGGGCTGTCGATAGCTACACATTCGGCCGAAGGTAAGACAACAGGCGGTTTCTCGCCTCCGGCATGCTGAGATCGCGCGGCCGCAGCACGCGCGCCAGCAAGAAATGCTCGGTCAAGGTCAGCCCGAGCGCCACGTCGGCGGCGGTCACACCGCGTTCCGCGCTGCCGATCAGGAATTGTGGCAGGGCCAGCAGCCGGTCCTTGTAGGGCTCACCCGCGGCCGCCGAGACCGCCCGGCCCGACTTGGGGGAGACGTAGATGAGGTTTTGCTGGACGCCGGTGGCGGCGCAGGCCGTCAAATCGAGGCCGAAGCCCAGGTCCTCGAGCAGCGCCAGCTCCCAGCGCACCAAGAGCGCGGGCCACACCTCCGGCTCGTCCAAATAACCGAGGATAAACAGGGTGACCTCGAACAGATTGGGGTGTGGGTCGCGTTCGGGCAGCAAGCGGGCAAGCGCGGCGATCGAGCTGAGTGCGGCGAGCGCGGCGGCGTCGTCGAGCACCAGCGCGGCATAGCCCTTGCGCAACTCCAAGGCGAAGTGGCCGAGGTTGTCGGCAATGCGCGCCTTCCAGCTGGCGTCGACGTGATTGCCGATCTGCAGGATCGGCCTCAGTTTGCGCGAGCGGCCGCCGTGCACGAGGCCGAGGTGGCGCCCGTTGTGGCGCGTGAAGAGCTCAAGGACGGCGCCGGTTTCCCCGTGCGGCCGCACGCTGAGGACGATGCCTTCATCCGACCATTCCATGCCAAGCCTACCTCTGGCATTCCATGCCAAGCCTACCTCTGGCATTCCATGCCAAGCCTACCTCTGGCATTCCATGCCAAGCCTACCTCTGGCGCCTGCCGCGGGCCCTTGTCGTGCGGCCGCAGCCTTGCCGCCGCCGCGCTGCGCGCCGGGGCAAGGAATTGCGCGCTGAAGGAGCGCAACCTGGTGCCTGCTGTGCGGACCTTGCAAGCGAGACATTTTAAAGCGAGGCACCTCTTTAGCTCACATCGTGTTGCCGCCGGCGTGGCGTGGCCCCGAGGGCATCACCGTCACGGGGCCCGCAGGTTAGCTTTTGGGAAAACTCAAACCCATCTGCCGGTAGCGTTCCGGATCGTCCTCCCAGTCGTGGCGCACCTTGACGAACAGGAAGAGATGCACGGGCTGCTCGAGAAGGAGGGCCAGTTCCCGGCGGGCCTCGGTTGAGAGCTGCTTGATCATCTGGCCGCCCTTGCCAAGCACGATGCGCTTTTGGCTATCCCGCTCCACAAAAATGGTCTGCTCGATGCGCACGCCGTTTTTTTTCTCCTGCCAGGCCGTGGTCTCGACCGCGGTGCGGTAGGGCAGTTCGTCGTGCAGGCGCGCGTAGATCTTCTCGCGCGTGATCTCCGCCGCCAACAGGCGCAAGGGTGCATCTGAGACCTCGTCCTCGGGAAAATGCCAGGGGCCGGGCGGGACCTGGCGCGCGAGATAGGCCTTGAGGTCGTCGACGCCGTTGCCATCGAGCGCGGAGAGCATGAAGGTGGCCGCGAACGGCAGCCGGGCGTTGGCGTCGGCGGCAAGCTTGAGCAGGCGCGGCTTGGGCACGCGGTCGATTTTGTTCAGCACCAGGATGGGTACTGCCTTTTTGTCCTTCAGTGTCAAGAGAATGCGTTCGGCTTCAAGGTCGAGACCCTGTGTGGCGTCGAGCAGCAGGGCGACGAGATCGGCGTCCTCGACGCCGCTCCATGCCGCTTCCACCATGGCGCGCTCGAGCCGCCGGCGCGGCTGGAACAGACCCGGCGTGTCGATGAACACGAGTTGGCTCTTGCCGGCGATGGCGATGCCGCGCAAGGGCACGCGCGTCGTCTGCACCTTATGGCTGACGATGGAGACCTTGCTGCCGACCAGCGCGTTGACGAGCGTCGACTTGCCGGCGTTGGGGGCGCCGATAATGGCGATAAAGCCGCAGCGGGTTTCCTCCGTTGGCAGGGGCTCGCTCACTTGCCGGGCCTCCAGACGCCCTCGCGTGAGAGCAGTGCGGCGGCGGCGGCCTGTTCGGCCGCGCGCTTGCTGGCGCCCTCGCCGCGCGCCGCCTTGCGGCCTTTGATGGAGACCTCGGCCGTGAAGCGGGGGGCATGATCGGGGCCGAGCCGTTCCACTTCCACGTACCGTGGCAAGTCGAGACCCTGGCCTTGCGCCCATTCCTGCAGGGCCGATTTGGCGTCGGCGACCTCCGCGGGCGCCTTGGCCAAGCGGGTGCTCCAGTGCACGCGCACCACGTCGCGGACCTTTTCAAAGCCCGCCTCCAGGAAGATGGCCCCGAGCAGGGCCTCGCAGGCGTCGGCCAGGATGGTTTCCTTGTCGCGCCCGCCGCTGCCCTCCTCCGAGTCGCTCAAGACCAGGGCCTGGCCAAGGTTAAGCTCGCGCGCGATCTCGGCGCAGGTTCCCCCGCGCACCAGCCGATTATAGAGGCGGGCGAGCTCGCCTTCGCTGGCGTTGGGATAGGTTTCGTTCAGGAGCTCGGCGACCGCCAAGCCCAGGACGCGGTCGCCCAAGAACTCGAGGCGCTCGTTGTCGCGCCGCTTGGCCGAGGCCTGACGCACGCTGGCATGGGTCAGTGCGCGCCGCAGCAGGGCCCGATCCTTGAAATGATAGCCGACGCGCGTCTCCAGGTCCTTGAGCTTGCGGACCGGCGCCACGGCCCTAGCGCACGAGGCTGAAAATCCGGCTCCAGCGAATGTCCATGGGCCAATGCCAGGGCTGCGTCAGCCGGAATGCGTTGGGATCGTCGACGGCGGCGGAAAAGAAAATGATCTCCGCGCGCCCGACCAAATTCTCAAAGGGCACATAGCCCACGCCGAAACGCGGCGACTGCTCGCGACTATCCGTCGAATTGTCGCGATTGTCGCCCATCATGAAATAATGCCCGGCCGGCACCTTATAGGGTCCGACATTGTCGAATTGACCATTAGGCGTAGCATCGAGCACGAAGTATTTGACGCCATTGGGAAGCGTTTCCTCATAGCGCGGGATTGGCCGGTCCTCCTCCGGGGCTATGAAATCGCCCTTGCGCACCTTCGGCACGGCTTGCCCATTGATATGCAGAATGCCGCTGCGCATGGAAATTTCGTCGCCGGGCAGACCGATCACGCGTTTGATAAAATCTGTGGAATTGTCGCGGGGAAGCTTGAACACGACGACATCGCCGCGTTTCGGCTCGCTGCCGAAAATACGGCCGTTAATCGGTACGATGCCCCAGGGAAACGAGTAGCGGCTGTAGCCATAAGCCAGCTTGGAGACAAACAAATAATCCCCCACCAACAGCGTCTGTTTCATCGATCCAGACGGAATGTTGAAGGGTTGATAGAAGAAAATACGCACGATCATCGCCAAAATCAGGGCGTGAACGACGATTTTGATCGTTTCGCGCCAGCCAGATTCCCTCACCTTGCCGGCCTCGGTCTCGGAACTCATGCTCTCTCTTTCTGCCGCTTCTTGCCGCTAGCCGAAGAAGCATGCTGGTCCCCTTTTCCGGACCCGTATAGCCGTTTGTGGGGCACCCGGCAATTCACGGACTAGCTAGCAGCGGCCGCCTTATCCCGCGTCATTTTCGCCGGCTTTTATGGGGTGACCTGAGATCAAGACCACCGCTTGGGCCTGGGGAAAGTCGTCGGTCAATGTCACGTCGATGCGCGCCTCGAAGCCGGGCGGGGTCATGCGCTTGAGCTGCGCCGCGGCACCACCCGTCAGCACCATGGTCGGCCGGCCCGAGCGCAAATTGACGACACCCATGTCACGCCAGAACACCCCATGGCGCAGGCCCGTGCCCAGCGCCTTGGCGCAGGCCTCCTTGGCGGCAAAGCGTTTGGCATAGGACGCGGCCCGGTTCGCCCGCGCCTCGGATTTGCGCCTTTCCGTGTCGGTAAAGACACGGGCGAGGAAGCGCTCGCCATAGCGCTCGAGCGTGCGCTCGATGCGCCGGATGTCGATGATGTCGTTGCCAAGGCCCAGAATCATGACGGCAGGGGAGCAGTTTGCCGCGCCGCACCGTGGCGGGCCTCATCCATCAAAGTACGCATGCGGCGAATCGCCGGGCCGAGCCCGCTGAAGATCGCCTCGCCGACGAGAAAGTGCCCGATGTTGAGCTCCACGACCTGGGGCAGCCGGGCGACGGCTGCCACGGTATTGAAGGTGAGGCCATGGCCCGCGTGCACTTCGAGGCCGGCGGCGGCGGCCGCGGCGGCGGCGCGGTCCAGCCGTTCCAGTTCGCGCTTGCTGCCGGCGGGGTCATCCTCGAGCGCGCGCGCGCAATAGGCGCCGGTGTGCAGCTCCACGATGTCGGCGCCGAGCCGTGCCGCCGCCGCCACCGCGCCCAGCTCCGGCTCAATAAAGAGCGACACGCGGATGCCGGCGGCTTGCAGGGCGTCGACCGTGCGGCGCAACTGGTTGGCGCCGGCCTCAACGTTGAGGCCGCCCTCGGTGGTGCGTTCCTCGCGTTTTTCCGGCACCAGGCAGCAGGCGTGCGGCACGTGCCGGAGCGCGATCGCCAACATTTCCTCGGTGCTGGCCATCTCCAGGTTGAGCGGAAGCGTGAGCTCCTGCTTGAGCCGGGCAATGTCTGCATCGGAGATGTGGCGGCGGTCCTCGCGCAGGTGCGCGGTGATGCCGTCCGCGCCGGCCGCCACCGCGAGATGGGCCGCCCGCAGGGGGTCGGGATGGCGTCCCCCGCGCGCGTTGCGGATGGTGGCGACGTGATCGATATTGACGCCGAGGCGCAGGTGAGCCGCAGGCAACGGCTCCGGCGATGGCCTATGCGGGGTGCGCGGCATGGGTGTTGCTGCTCTTTCGGTCTCGGGCTCGCTGCGATCGTTCTCGACGCTCAGGTTAAGGGGTCATCGGCGCGGCGCCGATGCTTTCGGTATAGCGCGGACGCGCGCGCAAATCAGCCCCGCGGCGGCAAGGCTCGCCGTTAGACAAAGATGCGCTCGACGCGGCTCACCACCGGCTTCACTTTCACTCCGTTCATGATGTGGGTGAGGTGGTCGAGGTCCCACACTTCCACCTCGATCAGCATTTCCGTGAAATCCTTGGCGCGTCGGATCATGCGCACGTTGTCGATATTGCCGCCCGCCTCACCGATCACCTGGGCGATCTGGGCCAGGGTGCCGGGCTCGTTGAGGGCCGTCACCAGGATCTTGGCCGGGAAGCGCTCGGGCCGCTCGGGATCGACGTCCCAGGTGACATCGATCCAGCGCTGGTTCTCGTACTCCTTCAAGCGCGGCGAATGGATCTGAAAGATGCGGATGCCCTCGCCCTCCGAGAGCACCCCGACGATGCGATCGCCCGGCACGGCACCGCCTTCCTCGAAGGTGACCGGCACATCGTTTCTGAGCCCGCGGATCGGCAGCACCTGGGTCTGCTTGGCCTCGCCGCTGCCGCTGCCCGGCCAGCGGAATTTCAGGTTGAAGACCTTGGACAGGTTGAACCAGCCTTCCTCACCCTGGCCGCGCTCGCGCCGGTTGCGCTTTTTCGGCGGGGGCTCGCTCGCCAAATCGGCCTCCGGAACCACGGCGCGGATGACATCGCGCACGGGCAGTTCGCCGCGTCCGACGGTGGCGTGCACTTCCTCGACCGACTTCTGCGACAAGCGCATCAGGGCCTTTTTTAGCCTGTCGTCGGAGTAATCGTAGCCGGCGCGCTCAAAGGCCGTGATCAACAGGTGCCGCCCCAGCTCGGAGTACTGGCGTCTCAGCGCGTCGCGCGCGGCGCGCCGGATGGCGGATTTTGCCTTGCCGGTGATGGCGATCTTTTCCCAGGCGGCGGGCGGAGTTTGGCCCTTCGAGACCAAGACCTCGACCTCATCGCCATTCCTCAGTTCGGTGGTGAGCGGCAGATGCCGACCGTTGATCACGGCGCCGGTGCAGGCATTGCCGATATCGGTGTGCACCGCATAGGCAAAGTCGATCGGCGTGGCCCCGCGCGGCAGCGCGATCAGGCGGCCCTTCGGCGTGAAGCAGAAGACCTGGTCCTGGAAGAGTTCGAGCTTGGTGTGTTCGAGGAATTCCTCCGGGTTGTCGCCTTCGAGCAGGGTGTCGACCAGGCGGCGCAGCCACATGTAGGGGTTCTCGCGGGGCTGGGCGCCGTTGCCGCCGACGCGGCTTTCGGCGCCGGCGATGCCATCCTTGTAGAGCGCGTGGGCGGCGACCCCGTATTCGGCGACGTGGTGCATCTCGGCCGTGCGGATCTGCAGCTCGACGCGCTGGTGGCGCGGACCGACGATGGTGGTGTGGATCGACTGATAGTTGTTCTGCTTCGGCGTGGAGATATAGTCCTTGAAGCGATCCGGTACGGCGCGCCAGGCCGAGTGAATGACGCCCAGCGCGCGGTAGCAGGCATCGAGGCTGCCAACGACCACGCGAAAGCCATAGATGTCGGAGAGCTGCTCAAGGGAGATGCCGCGGTTCTCCATCTTGCGCCAGATCGAGAACGGCTTTTTCTCGCGGCCATAGACCTCTGCCTCGAGGCCCGCGCCGGCAAGGCGCCCCTTCATTGCCGCGCTGATCTCGCCGACCAGGCCCTGGTTGCGGGCCCTGAGTTCGACGAGCTTGCCGACCACGGCCTGATGCGCCTCGGGGTAGCCCCACTTGAAGGCCAGCTCCTCGAGCTCATCGCGCATGCCTTGCATGCCCATGCGCCCCGCGAGCGGAGCGTAGATCTCGAGCGTCTCCTCCGACATCTGTCGGCGCCGCTCGGGCCGCATGTGCTCGAGCGTGCGCATGTTGTGCAGCCGGTCGGCGAGCTTGATGAGCAGCACACGGATGTCGCTCGAAATGGCAACCAGCAGCTTGCGGAAGTTCTCGGCCTGCTCGGCCTTCTTGGTGACGAGATCAAGCTTCTTGATTTTGGTGAGCCCGTCGACCAGCGCGCCGATTTCCTTGCCGAACTTCTGGTCGATCTCGGTGCGGGTGACGTCGGTGTCCTCGATGACGTCGTGCAGGAGCGCGGCTGCAATGGTGGCATCGTCGAGCCTGAGCTCGGTCAGAATGGCGGCGACCTCGAGGGGATGGGAGAAGTAGGGATCACCGGACAGGCGCTTCTGGTGCCCGTGCGCGCGCATGGCATAGACGTAGGCACGATTGAGCAGCGCCTCGTTGGCACTCGGGTCGTATTTCTGGACCCGCTCAACCAGCTCGTATTGGCGCATCATGCCACGCCTCGCGCACCTGCTCCTCTGGCAGGCGTAAGCTTACTCCTCTGATAGGTCGAAGCCCGCCACAATCAACTGGGCCGCTAGCCGCGGCGCCAACTCAGAGGCCGCGGCCGGACCCGCCACCCGACGTGCCGCCACCATTGGCCGAGGGCTCGGTGGGGGTCAGGCTCTCCATGCCACGCAACAGTTGTTCTTCGGTAATGACGTCCACCTGGGTATCGGTGCTCTGGTCGTCGCGGCCGAGGATGGGCCTGCGCTCTTGCGGCAGGACGGGGGCGGCGCCGGGTTCGGGCTCGTCGACCTCCACATTCTTCTGGATCGAGTGGATCAGGCCCTCGCGCATGTCGTCGGCGGGGATCGTCTTTTCGGCAATCTCGCGCAGCGCGATCACGGGGTTTTTGTCGTTCTCGGTCTCGACCGTGATGTGCGAGCCGTTGGCGATGGCTCGGGCCCGGTGCGAGGCCAACAGCACCAATTCGAACCGGTTTGGAACTTTGTCGACGCAGTCTTCGACGGTCACGCGCGCCATGCGATGATCCCTCTTAGGCTCTCAATGCGAAGGCTCAATGCGAACGAAATGGGGCCGGGAACGCTCGTTCCGCAGCCATGCCTTATCTGGCCGGGCTTTTCGCACGCGGGGCGCGGGAAATCAAGGGTTTGGCCACAATGTCGTGCTGGGCCTTGGCGCCCAAGCGGCCGAGCAAGGCCGCGGCGCTGGCGCCGAGCACCGGATGGCGCCAGCCCGGGGCGATTTGGCTGAGCGGCACGAGCACAAAGGCGCGCCGGTGTAGCTCCGGATGCGGCAGAATAAGCCGGCCGCGGCCGCGCCGGGCGCCGGGCCAGCCCAGGCGCCGGCCGCCATAGTCCAAGATGTCGATGTCGAGCGGGCGTGGACCTGAGCGCCGGCCGCGCCCGCGGCCAGCCTGGCGTTCCAAGCCTTTCAGCAGACGCAACAGCTCGAAGGGCGCGACGCGCGCCCGGGTGGCGACAACGGCGTTCAGAAAGTCGGGCTGACGGCCACCACCGACGGGCTTGGTGCGATAAAAGGGCGAGCGGGCGCGCGGCGCGAGCCCCGCCTGCGCCAGGGCCGCCAGCGCGCGCGCGAGCGTCTCCGGCGGGCTGCCCCAGGCGCCGGCAATATTGGCGCCGAGCCCCAGAAGGAGGCAATTTGGTCCACAGCTTGGCGCTGATTGCGAAAATTTAAGTCTATGCAAGTAGACATTTGAGGTATTCTTGATCATGGCTATTTGTCGCCTTGGCATTGCTCTTGAATGCGCTTACCTCAATCCCTTTCATGCTGCGCGCGCCAAGAATAGCGCGGCGCGCCCGGCGGCATTCTCAGAGGACTAACCGCAATGCATTCAATGCATTTTTACGAGACCGAGCGTATTGCCCTGTTCATTGACGGCGCCAACCTTTATGCGACGGCTAAAGCGCTAGGTTTCGATATAGACTACAAGCGTTTGCTGGCGCTGTTTCGCACAAAAGGTCAACTTGTGCGCGCGCTCTACTACACGGCGCTGGCCGAGGACCAAGAGTATTCCTCGATCCGTCCGCTGGTCGATTGGCTTGACTACAACGGCTACACGATGGTCACCAAGCCGACCAAGGAGTTCACCGACGCGCTCGGCCGCCGCAAAATCAAGGGCAACATGGATATCGAGCTGACCGTCGATGCCATGCGCCTGGTCGATCGCTTGGATCACATCGTGATCTTCACCGGCGATGGAGATTTTCGCGCCCTGGTGGCGGCCTTGCAGCAACAGGGGCGCCGCGTCAGTGTCGTGTCGACCCTGCAGACCCAGCCTCCCATGGTGGCGGACGAATTGCGCCGACAGGCGGACCAGTTCATCGACCTCGCCGACCTTGAGGATCAGGTTTGTCGCGATCCGGCCTCCCGGCCCATGCGCGAGCCGCGCGAGGGCGGCGCCAGGCCGAGCCCGACCCGGCGTCAGGCGCCCGCGCCGGCAACGCTGAGCTATCCCGACGAGGAGGACGACGAGCGGCCCTAGCGTGGCTTTGCGCGCGGTGGGGCGGCCATGCTGGACCGACCGGCCGAAGCGGAAGCCAACTGCGCGCTCTGTCCGCGCCTCGTCGCTTTTCGCGGCCGCAATCAAAGCGCTGAACCGGGCTGGTACAACGGCGCAGTGCCATCCTTCGGCCCGGCCGATGCGCGCCTCTTGATCGTCGGGCTGGCGCCCGGGCTGCGCGGGGCCAATCGCACGGGGCGCCCGTTCACGGGCGACTACGCGGGCGATCTGCTCTATTTAAGCTTGCTCGCCTTTGGCTGGGCGCGCGGCACCTACGGCGCCCGCCCCGACGATGGGCTCGTGCTGGTCGATTGCATGATCACCAATGCGGTGCGCTGCGTGCCGCCCGAGAACAAGCCGACTCCGGCCGAGATTGCGACCTGCCGTCGGTTCCTGGCCGGGCGCATCGCCAACCTTCCCCGCCTCAAGGCCATTCTGGCGCTGGGCCGCATCGCCCACGACAGCACGCTTCAAGCCTTGGGGGCGCGCAAATCTCATTTTCCGTTCCGGCACGGCGCCGAGCATCAGGCCGCTACCGGCGTGGTGCTGTTCGATAGCTATCACTGCTCGCGCTACAACACCAACACCGGTCGCCTGACCGAGCAAATGTTTCGGGCCGTGCTCGAGGGCATCAAACGCCGCCTGGGTTGAGGGCGCCAGCCAATCTGGGTCGCGCCGTGCCGCTGGCCACCGGGCACAGCGGAGATGGGCGGCGCGGCTCAGTGCGAGCGATCGATCATGCCGAGCCAGGCGCACACTTCGCGGGCGTGTGCGGCCGGTGGGTGAACGGGATAATAGATGCGCTCAATGGCGCCACCCCTGAGGGCAAGGGTGAGGCGCTTGAGATAGGTGACGCCGCCGGTCGCGAAGGTGGGCAGGGCCAGGGCGCGCTGCAGGGCGAAGCTCGCATCGCTCAAAATGGCGAAAGGAAGCCGCAGCCGCTCGGCCATTTCGCGCTGATAGGCGCTGGTCTGGGTCGAGAGCCCGAAGACCTCGGCACCGACTTGGCGGAAGCCGTCGTAAAGATCGCGGAAGCCTTCGCTCTCAGGCGTCGATCCATGTGCGCCTGGAATGAAGTCCCAGCCCTCGGGATTGGGCAGGCCCGGTCGGCCGGTCCAAGGATAGCAGTAGAGGATGACGCGGCCCTCGCGCCGGGCGAGGTTGACCGAGCCGCCCGTGGTCGCCGGCAGGCTGAGGTCGGGCATGCGCCGGCCGCGGCGCAGATGCCGGGCGGCGCCGTCGTCGACGGGTGGGCGTTCCTCGCGCATCGTCCGCGGGCTCCTTGTGGGTTGCGTGCGACTGAGAGACCTTGGGCTTCCACCCCCGCCCCCGCGTCTTTATCAGGCGACGGCTCTGCGCGCGGGGATGCTCGCGCCCCCGCGACCCCGGTCGATAAGCGCCGGGGTGCTCGACGGTCAAGCCTGGCGTCGGCGTCAGGGGGCGGGGGACCGCGGGGCCCCACGCACGGCCGCCAGCCCCCGCTGGGTGGGGCCATCGGCGGGCCACGGCAAGGGGAAAAGCCGATGGCGCCGGCGCCGGGCGCGCAAGCGGCGGGCCGGCGAGCGCCATGCCGCGCTGGCCTCTGCCCGCGCTGCCCCAGGCAGCCTCAGGGCCGCCCTAGCGGGAAGTGCGCAGGGTCCAGCTCAGAATGAGGGCGACGGTGGCGGCGAGGATCATGACCTCGTAGGGCGCGGTCCAACTGTCGATCCACGTGAAAACCGAGCCGACAACGGTCATGACGCAGTACTCCCCCGACACCAGCGCCCAATTCCTGGGCCCCCACGTGATCCCATTTTGGCGCGCTGGCCGAGCTTGGCATAGGCGCCCCCTCCTTGTCGAGATCGTCAGACCGCAGATGTGTCGCAGGCGCGCTGGGTGCGTGTCCCCCTTGCCCCAGAGGCGCGCGCGTGGGGCGGCGCTGGCTATGCTCGTTCAGAAGATTATCGCGGCTGCGGCTCTCCCCGCAGGCTCTATGGCGGGCGCGCGAGGCCGCTGAGCTGCCCCTCTCAGATCAGGCAGCGCGCGATGGCCCGCTCGTTCCATTCCACGCCGGTGCCGGGGCGATCGCGCGGGGTCGTAAAGCCCTGCACCGGCAGCAGCGGATCCAGCATGAGGTCCTGGCCCCAGTCCATGAACTCCAGCCAATGCTTGGTGGGCGTGGCGGCCAGGACGTGTGCGGAAAAATCCGGCGAGAGGTGCGAGGAGAACGGTAGGCTATGGGCCTCGGCGATGCGGGCGAGCCGCAGCCAGCCCGTTACGCCGCCGATGCGGAGCAGATCGGGCATGATGTAATCGCAGGCGCCCATCTCGATCGCGGCCTTGCCGACGCGCCAACTCCACCAATTCTCGCCGACCTGCAGGGGCGTTGCGAGCTTCCTCGCCAGCCGCGCCTGTGTGCCGTAATCGTCGTAGACGACGGGCTCCTCGATCCAGGCAAGGCCAAAATTGTCGATGGCCCGGCAGGTCTCGAGTGCGGTCGCCGCCGGCAGGCCTTGATTGAAGTCGACGGAAATCGTCACATCGGGCCCGAGCGCGTTTCTGACCGCCTTGAAGGCGGCGACGTCATCGGCAGCGCGTGTGCGCCCCATGCGCAACTTCAGGTGCGTGAAGCCGCCGTGCTCGTCGCGCATCTCGCGCGCCTCGCGCGCCACCTCCAGCGGTTCGGCAATGCCCAGCCCGCAACTGTGGTAGGTCGGCAGCTCGGCGTCGTCCCCGCCGAGCAGACGGTAGAGAGGGAGCGAGGCCTCGCGGGCCAGGGCCTCGTAGAGCGCCATGTCGAACATGGAGATCGCCATCTGCGCCAGGCCTTCGTGCCCCAGGTGCGAGAGCCGGCGCTGGCAGGCGTCGTGGACCTGGGTCAAGTCGGCAAGGCCAATTGGGCGGCCCTTGACCGAGGCGACGAGCTCATCGAGCAGGATCGGCACGATCTTCTGGCCAAGAGGGATAAAGGTAAAGCCGGCGAGGCGCCCGACGCCGCCGCCTTTCAACTCCAGATCGATCAGCAAAAAAGGCCCGTGCGTGAAGCATCCGACCCGGGTGTTGAGGGTGCGCCGCAGCGGCACGCGCACAGGGCGCACGCGAATGCCGCTAACCTCGATCTCCTGTGCCATTCTCGCCTCGTGCGTTCTTGGGCGTCATGCCGGCGCGCGCTTGGGCGGGCTACCGCCCAAACCTGCCCGCGCGATGCTCAAGGCCTGGGCCTCGCTAGAAGAGGCGGGTGGCGACCTTGACGCCGGGCGGGGGCGGGATGGTGTCCGGCACGAAAAAGTCGGGCGCCAACTCGACCTCCTTGTCGACGCGATAACCCTCGAAATCCCGCACCCCGTGCGCATAGAGCAGGGTATCATCTATCAAGAACTGGCCCGTGAAGGACTTGGCCTCTTGGGTCAGGATGAGGTGGGCCGCATCGGCCATGATGTCGGGCGTGCGGCTGCGGCGCAGCAAGGCATCCCCGCCCAGCAGGTTTTTGACCGCTGCGGTGGCGATGGTGGTGCGCGGCCACAAGGTGTTGACGGCGATGCCATCGCCCCTGAGCTCGCCGGCAAGGCCGAGCGCGATGATGCTCATGTTGAACTTGGCCATCGAATAGGCCACGTGGGGTGCGAACCATTTGGCGCTCATGTCGAGTGGCGGCGACAACATGAGGATGTGTGGATTGGAGGCCCGCTTGAGATAGCTGAGGCAGGCCTTGGAGACGACGAAGGTGCCGCGCGCGTTGATGCCGTGCATTAGATCGTAGCGCTTCATATCGGTGGCCTGCGCCGGGGTCAGCGAGATGGCGCTGGCGTTGTTCACGCAAATGTCGATGCCGCCGAAGGTTGAGGCCGCCGCGGCAACGGCGGCGGCAACCTGATCCTCAAAGCGAATGTCGCAGCGCAGCGGAAGGGCTTTTCCGCCGGCCTTTTGGATCGCCTGGGCCGCCGAGTAAATGGTGCCCTCGAGTTTGGGATGGGCTTCGGCCGTCTTGGCGGCGATGGCAATATTGGCGCCATCGCGCGCGGCGCGGAGCGCAATGGCAAGGCCGATGCCGCGGCTGGCCCCGGTGATGAACAGCGTCTTACCGGCAAGGGTCGCCATCACGTCCTCCGTCGTTGCGCTGTCATAGCCGGGCCGGCGCCTGCCCGCTAGGGCTACGTACGCATCCGTAACGCACCCTGTGCGGTAGCTGGGATCAAAGCGTGGGCGCCCGCAGGCTCGTTGGCCTCACCGGCTCGGCCGGTAGTTGCCGAGGCTCGATGCCTCGGCCGTCCCCGGGCGCAAAGGGGCGCCAAGGGCCAGGCGCGCGCCGGCGCCCTCGCCGGCCGAGCCCCGTTGGGCGTGCGCGTTGCGCCGCGCCCGCCGCCCGCCTCCCGTCAGCCAGCGCCAGGCGCGCCAGGGTGCCAGCACGGCGTCCCGGATCTGGCGGCCGAGATTGAGAGGGGCGCTGAGGACGGCGGTCAGCGGCAGGAACACCAGGCCGAACAGGCCGTCCCGCACCAGCCGTGCTGCCCAATAGCCGCTGCGTCCCGCATACTCGCCCGGATCCTCGCGCGGCCACACGCGCTCCCACCAGGCGCGCGCCAGCGGCGCCCCCAAGAGCCCGATCAGCAACAGCGCAAGGTAGGCCCATTGGACGTTGGCCGGCACGGCCGCCAGCAGACGCCAATCGACATCGCGCTGGTGTTCGGCGCTGCGCAGGTTGGCCTCCACGCCCGCCATGATGACGCGACCCGTGAGCGAGGCGGCGGCATCGCCGAGGATATCGCTGAACGGGCGCGAGGCGGGGATGCGCGGCAGATCGGCGATGGGCGAGACGTGCAACAGCGTGCGCTGCCCATGCAAGGGTTTTGCCGTGACGACATAGCGGCTATTGGCTGTGGCAAGCGCGTTATAAAAGTCGGCCACGCGGGCGCGTTGCAGGGCCTCCTCCAAACCCCTGACCTCGACCTTTTGCCACAGCCAGTTGCGACCACCGGGCTGCCGCGGCGTCGAACTCGCGTGCAGGATGACAAGGTTGACGTCGGCCTGCTCGGCGGCGCGGAACAGGTCCCTGACGAGCAGGCTGCGCTCGGGGCCGCTTGCGCCCTTGAAGTGCAAGAGCTCGCCCTCGACGCGGCCGGCCACGAGCACGGTTTGCCCGCGCACCGCGCCCAGCGCCGCCGCCAGGCTCGAGGGATCGATGCTGTCGATCAAGGCTTTTTTGCTGACGGGATCGAGGCGCGGCGAGGCGGCAAGGCGGGTCGCGCTGCCCCCTTCCAGCGCCAGCACGCGAATGCTCGCCTTGTTGAGCGGGCGCGCGAGCTGCCAGGCGGCCTCGGCGAAGTGGGCGGCGTCGCTCAACTCCACCACCAAATTGCTGCGAATTTCCGCGAACAGACGGTCGCTCGCCCCCTCGCTGCGGCGCAGGAGGCGATAGCTTTCATCGCCGACGAAGACGTTGAGCTCGGCGCCCCTCGGCAGCTCCTTGAGGGCGGCGCGCCGCGCGAACACGCTCTCCGCGGTGAGATAGAGCGTGAGCCGGGCGTCGGGTTTGGCGTCGGGCACGAGCAGGGAGACGACGCGCTTCATTTCCTCGGGCGTGCCGGCCGTGATGGTTTCGCCGACCTTGTTGACGAAGCGCCAGTGGCCCTCCGGGGTGGCTTCGGCGGCAAGCACGGTTGCATCCGGTTTGGAGGAAAGGCTCTTGATGTGGGCCGCCGCGCGCTCGAGCGCGCGCGTGGCGCGCGCGCTCGGCGCCCGCACGAGCTCGGATGCCCTTCCCACCAGCGTGCCGAGCCAATTGGCCTCGGCGGGCACGGGCCAGAGCAGGAACGAGGCCAAGAGCACAAGCCCGGCCAGCCGCCCGCCAGCGGTCCAAGCGCCGAAGCGATTGGGCGGCCGCGGCCAGGGCGTTCGCGGGATAGCCATGGCGCGAGCATATCGGCGCATTTTGGGCGAAGAATGGCCGCAATGGCAGGCGGCGGATTTCGGGCAGGGCGGCTAGGCCAAAGCCAGCTCCCGGTAGCCTTGCGCGACCACCTCATCGCAGCGTTGGCGGTAGGCGGGGGCACTCCCGCTATAGCGGGCAACGACGCGGGTTTGCTTGCCCTCGACGTTGGAGTTGATGCCCGTCATCCAGGAATCGACCTCGTTGGACAAGAGGCCTCGCCCCTTGTCGAGGACGAAGTCGGTCCAGGCCGCCACCGCCTGCGGCAAGGCATCGGCCCGGGTCAGGCCATGCTGGTACATATGGCCGATCAGCTTTGCCACCCACTCGACATTATATTCGATGCTGCGGGGGATGTTGCCGAGCGCGGTGTGGGGACCCATCAGCATGAACATATTGGGGAAGCCCTCGACTTGCACGCCGAGGAAGGTCTTGGGCCCCTTGGCCCACTTCGCCTTCAGGCTCTCAGACCCGCGTCCGCGGATGTCGATGCGATCGAAGCTGCCGGTAATGGCATCAAAGCCCGTTGCATAAATGATGAGATCGAAGGCGTAAGTCGCCGCCCTGGTCGCAAGTCCGGTGGGGGTGATGCGCGCGATGGGGGTTTGCCGCAAGTCCACCAGTTCAACGTTGGGCTGGTTATAGACCTCGTAATAGAAGGTCTCGAGCGGCACGCGGCGAGTGCCGAAGCCATGGTCTTTGGGAATGAGCTTCTCTGCCACCGCTGGGTCATGCACGCGCGCGCGGATCTTGCGCGCCACAAAGTCCGAGATGGCGGCGTTCGCGGCGCGATCGCTCAGGATGTCGCGAAAATTTCCCTGCCAGATGCCGAAGCCGCGCTCGGCATAAAGCTTCTCGAAAAAAGCCTCGCGCTCTTCCGCCGTCACCTCGAAGGTCGCGCGCTGATCGGGCGTGTGCAGGAAGCAGGCGAAGGTCTCGCGGCAGCGCGCGAAGATCTCCGGGTAGGCAGCCTTGATGCGGCGTTGGGTGTCGGCGTCGATCTGGCTGTTGTGGAGGGGCGCGCACCAATTGGCCGTACGCTGCAGCACGGTCAGGTGGGCGGCGGTCTTGGCCACCTCCTGGATGGTCTGCACGCCGGTGGCACCGGTGCCGAGCACGGCGACGCGCTTGCCGGCAAAGCTCACCGGCTCGTGTGGCCAGGCGGCGGTGTGGAAGGATTGGCCGCGGAAGCTAGCGAGGCCCTCGAGGCGCGGCATGGTCGGCGCCGACAACAGGCCGATCGCGGTAATGAGGAAGCGGGACCGATAGCGGGAGCCGTCCGCCAGCCTCACCTCCCAGCTGCCGCTGGCGTCCTGGTAGTGGGCCGAGGTGACGCGGCTCTTGAACTGGATATCGCCGCGCAAATCGAATTTGTCGGCGACATAGTTGAGATAGCGCAAGGTTTCGGGCTGGGCGGCAAAATGTTCCGACCAGCTCCATTCCTGCAGCAGTTCCGGCGAGAAGGAATAGCCATAGGAGTAGCTTTCCGAATCGAAGCGCGCGCCCGGATAGCGGTTCCAGTACCAGGTGCCGCCGACCCCCGTGCCGGCCTCGAAGGCGCGCACCTTCAAGCCCAGCTCACGCAGGCGATAGAGCATGTAAAGGCCCGACATGCCCGCGCCGATCAAAATGGCATCAAAGGGCTGGGATGCCGCTCGCGGGTCGGCGTCCCAGGCGTTTGTGGTGGCCACGGCGAAAGTATCCTTTGCTCTGGAGGAGTTGAGCCCCAAGCCTCGCGGGATCAGGACGAGCGCGAGTTGCGCGCCTTGGCGAAATCGGGCGGCCGCTTTTCCAGGAAGGCGGTGAAGGCCTCGCGGGCCTCGGGCGAGGACATCAGCTCAACGTAGCACTGGGCTTCCCTATCGATCATGGCGCTGATCTCGACCGCATGCCGGCGCATGAGCCGGCGCGAGGTCAAAAGCGCCTGGCGCGGCTTGGCGATCAGCCGCTGCGCCGCCTTCAGCGCGGTCGCCTCGAGCTCGGCGGCGGGCACGATGGCATTGATTAGGCCCGCCTGCAGCGCGCGCTCGGCCGAGAAGGGCTCGCCGAGGCAAATGAGCTCGAAGGCGCGCGGGTAACCGAGGCGTTCAGGCGCCAGAATGCTCGAGCCCGCCTCTTGCACCAGGCCCAGATCGAGGAACGGCGCGCGCAGGCTGGCGCTCGGGGTGGCATAGATGAGGTCGCAGTGGAAGAGCAGCGTTGTGCCCACGCCGACGGCAAGGCCATCGACGGCGGCGATCATCGGCTTATTCACCTTCGGCAGGCAGCGAATGAAATCGAGGGAGGGCGTGGGAATGCCGGCCTTGCCGCCGGCCGCCCCGCTTGTCTCGGCGCGCTGCAGGAAGTCGTTGATGTCGTTGCCGGCCGAGAACACGCCGCCCGAACCGATGAAGAGATGAACGGCGATTGCCTCCTTGCTTTCGGCCGCCAGGAGCGCTTCCGACATGGCATTGTACATGGCGCCGGTGAAAGCGTTCTTCTTGGCGGCGCGCAGGAAGCGCAGGACCTGCACGCCGTCTTTCACCTCAATTGCAATGTCCGTGCTCATGGGTCCTGTGTCCTTTGCTTGCCGCAAGGCGCAAAACTTAACCTGAAATCGCCCGCCCTTGAACCCGCTTCCCCCGGGCACCGCGCGCCCTGCGCTTGGGGCCAAGCCGCCGGCGCGCCGGCCCGCGCGGCGCTCACTGCGCCAAGGTATCAGGGCTCAGCACCAGGGCCGCGGCGCCATCGACGACGCTATCCTTGAGCCCCGGCGCGGCGGTGGCGAGCGCCTCCGCAAAGAAGCGCGCCACCGCGATTGGCTGGGCGCCATGGCCATTGCCGGCGCCGTTGCGGGCGGCGGCGAGCGCGCCCTTCGCCAGGTAGACGCCGCCGGCGGCAAGGCCGAAGAGACGCAGATAGGGCACCGCCGCGGCCATGGCGCTGTCGGGATCGCGCCCGAGTGTGGCGCCGATGAAGCGCGTCGCTTCCGCCAGGGCGGCGACGGCGTCCTTGAGCCGCTCGCCCATGCGCCCGAATTCCCGGCGGTTGGAGGCGCGCACCTCCTCGACCGTACGATTGAGGTCGGCGATGTAGTCCGTGACGACCTTGCCGCCATCGAGGGGAAGCTTGCGCCCCACCAGGTCCATGGCCTGAATGCCATTGGTGCCTTCGTAGATCGGCAGGATGCGCGCGTCGCGATAGTGCTGGGCGGCGCCGGTTTCCTCGATAAAGCCCATCCCGCCGTGCACCTGCACGCCGATCGAGGCGACCTCACAGCCGATGTCGGTGGCGAAAGCCTTGGCCACCGGGGTCAGCAGCGCCACGCGATTGAGCGCGGCGGCGCGTTCGGCGGCGTCCTTGGCGCGGCGTGCCACGTCCGTCTCGCGGGCGGTCACCAGGCAGATGGCGCGCGCGGCCTGGGTCAAGGCTTTCATGGTCATCAGGCTGCGGCGGATGTCGGCGTGCTCGATGATGGGCGCCATTTCCGCGCCGGTGCTGTTGGCACTGCGGCCCTGCCGGCGTTCCTTGGCGTAGCTCAGCGCGCGCTGGGTTGCCCGTTCCGCCACCGCCACGCCCTGCATGCCGACGGCGAGGCGGGCGGCGTTCATCATAATGAACATGACGTTGAGGCCGCGGTTCTCCTCGCCGACCAGGTAGCCCAGCGCGCCCTCGCCCTTCTCACCGTACTTCATGACACAGGTGGGGCTGGCGTGGATGCCAAGCTTATGCTCGAGGCCGGCACACACCACGTCGTTGGGGGCCCCCAGCGTGCCATCGGCATTGACGAGCAGCTTGGGCACCAGGAACAAGGAGATGCCGCGCGTGCCCGACGGCGCATCGGGCAGCCGCGCCAGCACGAGATGAATGATGTTCTCCGTCAGCTCGTGGTCGCCGTAGGTGATGAAGATCTTGGTGCCAAACAGGCGATAGGTACCGTCGGCCTGTTTGACCGCGCGCGTCTTCAGTTGGCTGAGGTCGGAGCCGGCATGCGGCTCGGTCAAGTTCATGGTGCCGGACCATTCGCCCGCCACCATCTTGGGCAGGTAGGTCTGCTTCAGGCTTGCGCTGCCCTCGGCCTCGATGGCATCGATCGCACCCAGCGTTAACAGCGGACATAGGCCAAAGCCCATGTTGGCCGAATTCCAGATCTCGCCCGCGACGGTGGCCACGATCGCGGGCAGGTTTTGCCCGCCCCATTCCTCCGCCGCCGATAGCGAAGCCCAGCCACCGGCCGCAAAGCGCTGATAGGCATCCCGCCAGCCGGGTGGGGTTTCCACCTTGCCGTTGATCAGCTTGGAGCCACATTTGTCGCCCGGGGCGCTGAGGGGATCGAGCACTTCGGCCCCGAACTTGCCGGCCTCCTCGATCACCGCGCGGATGGTGGCCTCGTCGATTTCGCCGACGAGCCCGCGCTCGATCAGCTCATCGAGCCCGGCCACGCTTTTGAGCGCCTGCATGATGTCATCGACGGGAGCCTGGTAGGTCATGGAGGCCTCGCACGGTTTGACGTTCCGCCCTTGACGCCGACGGCACAATAGGCGGAAAGCTCAGGGCTCGAAAGGGCGCAAATGGCCAGGGTTGCAAGCGTGCGTGAAGCGGCAACGGCGGAGGCAATCGAACGCGCGGCGGTGGCGCTCGGCTCAGGCCGCCTCGTCGCCTTTCCGACCGAGACGGTCTATGGTCTCGGCGCCGATGCCACGAACCCCCGGGCCGTCGCTTTGGTGTTTGCCGTCAAGGGACGGCCACGCTTCAATCCCTTGATCGTGCATGTGCCGGATCTCGCCGCGGCCACCGCGCTCTGCCACTTCAACGAGACCGCGCGTCAACTGGCGGCGGCCTTCTGGCCCGGCGCGCTGACCCTGGTGTTGCCGCGCCGTCGCGGGTGTCCCATCGCCGACCTCACCAGCGCCGGCCTCTCCACCCTTGCCGTGCGGGTGCCGGCGCACCCCGTTGCCACCCGCCTCCTGCGCGCCACGGGTCTGCCGATCGCCGCGCCGAGCGCCAACCGCTCGGGCCACGTCAGCCCCACGACGGCGGCGCACGTGGCGGCCGATTTGGCCGATCGCCTCGATATCATTCTTGACGCCGGGCCCACGCCGCTCGGCTTGGAATCAACGGTGGTCGACGCCAGCGGCGCGCGCGCCATCGTGCTGCGGCTTGGCGCCATTGCGCGTGGCGAGCTTGACCGTGCGCTGGGCCGGCCGGTGCCGGTGGTCGACGGTCAAGCAAGCCGTCTGGCTTCGCCTGGCATGCTTGCCCGCCACTACGCCCCGGCCGCGCGCTTGCGCCTCGAGGCGCGCGAGGTGGCGCCTGGGGAGGCGCTGCTTGCCTTCGGCGCGGCCGTACCGCGGCACGAGGCCGCGATGCTCAATCTCAGCCCCAGCGGTGATCTGCTTGAAGCGGCCGCCAACCTTTTTGCGCATTTGCGTCGCTTGGATAGCCTCAAGCCCGGCGGCATCGCCGTGATGCCGATTCCCAACGAGGGCTTGGGGGAAGCCATCAACGACCGATTGCTGCGAGCGGCGAGGCCCGCATGACGAGTTGCGGCCCGACGAAGGACGTTTCCCGCAGCATGATGCGGGCGATCAAGCGCGCCTCCGATCCCAGGGGCATGCCCATTCCCGGCAAAGTCCTATGAGCCGGCCGAGGGGTCGGCGCCAGTAGACCGGCGCAGACATTGTTCGTATACTAACGACATCAACTAAGGGCCGAGGTCCCCGAGGCTCCGAGGCCCTAAGGGTCGGGTCGAGGCATCGCGTGCGCACGCGGCGGGTTGCAGGCATCGACGTCGGCGGCACCTTCACGGACCTCCTCATTTATGAGCAGGGGCCCGGGGCGCCGCGGGTGCGCCTCGCCAAGATTCCAACGACGGCCCACAACCAGGCCGAGGGCGTGCTGGCGGCGCTTGCCGCGGCGGACGCCCGCGCCGGCGGCCTCGACCTCATTATTCACGGCACGACCACCACGACCAACGCGGTGCTCGAGCGCAAGCTCGCCAAGGTCGGCCTGATCACCACGCGCGGCTTTCGCGACAGCTTGGAGCTCGGCCGCCGCACGCGGCCCAAGGCCTACGGCATGACGGGCACGTTCGAGCCGCTGATTGCCCGGCAATTGCGCCTCGAGGTCGATGAGCGCATCAGCGCCTTGGGCCAAGCGATCGTGCCGCTCGATGCGGGGGGCGTGGCAGCGGCGGTGGCGGCCTTGCTGCGCCAGGGCTGCGAAAGCCTCCTCATTCACTTTCTCAATGCCTACGCCAACCCGGCCCACGAGCTTCAGGCCGGAAAGATTGCGCGCGCGCTTTGGCCCAACCCCTATGTGACGCTCGGGCATGAGCTGCTCTCGGAGTTTCGCGAGTACGAGCGCGGCACGACGGCGTCTATCAATGCGGCGGTTGAGCCCATTCTCGACCGCTATGTGCGTCGGCTGCAGGCGGGGCTCGAGGCGCAAGGTTTCAAGCGCGACCTCCTGTTGATGAACGGCAATGGCGGCACGGTTGCGGCACGCCTGGCGGCCCGCGAGGCCGCCAAGACCATCATGTCGGGGCCGGCCTCCGGCGTGATGGCGGCGGCGGCAACCCTGGCGCAGACCGGCCTGGCGCACGCCATCACCTACGACATGGGTGGCACCTCAACGGATGTCGCGCTCATCCGCGGCGGCATTCCGGAGGTGTCGGCGGAGTTGACCATCGACTATGGCCTGCCGATCCATGTGCCGGTGGTCGATGTGCGCAGCATCGGCGCGGGTGGTGGATCGATCGCCGCCATCAACAAGGCGGGCATGCTCGAGGTGGGTCCCCGCTCCGCCGGCTCCGAGCCCGGGCCGATCGCCTATGGACGGGGCGGCCGCGAGCCCACCATCACGGATGCCCATGTCGTGCTGGGCCGGCTCGATCCGGCTGCCCTCACGTCGGTTTCCGCGCCGGCCTCCCTGGAGGCGGTGCGCGAGGTTTTCGCCCGGCGCCTCGGCCAGCCGTTGGGGCTAAGCGCGGAGGCGGCCGCCGCCGCCGTCTTGCAGCTCGCCAACACGCATATGTGCGGCGCCATTCGCATGGTGTCGATCGGGCGCGGCCACGACCCGCGGGATTTCAGCTTGTTTGCCTTTGGCGGCGCGGGTCCCCTGCATGCGGTTGCGCTGGCGCGCGAGCTCGGCATTCCCGAGGTTCTGGTGCCGGCGCGCCCCGGCCTGACCAACGCGCTTGGCTGTCTGGTTGCCGATCTGCGGCAGGACTTCGTCAACACGCTGAACACGCCGCTCGACCGGCTCGACATGGCAAGCGTCGAGGCAACGCTGAACGCCCAGCGCCTGCGCGGCGAGGCGATCAATAGCGAAGAGCAGGACGAGATCGTGGAGCAGATCGTGCTCGTGGGCGCCGACATGCAGTTCCGCGGCCAGACGCATCTGATCCGGGTCCAGCTGCCGGGGGCGGCGGTTTCGCGCGACGACCTGCGCCGGCGTTTCGAGGCCGCCTATTTTGCCCGCTTCCAGGTGCGCTTGCCCGAGATCGAGCCCGTGCTCGTCAACCTCGTCACCTCCGTGATCGGCCGGCGTCGCCCCTTCCCGCTCGCGAGCCTCTTTGACGCGGAGGCGCGGGCAGCCACGCCCGAGGCCGCCATCATCGGCGAGCGGGCAATCTATGCGGGCGGGCGCTGGCAATCCGCCTCGGTGTTCGATCGCCTGAAGCTGCCGATCGGGGCCGCGCTCAAGGGGCCGGCCATCGTGCAGCAGATCGACGCCACCACCGTGATCGAGCCCGGCGCCGCCGCCCGGGTCGACCCAATCGGCAATCTTTTGATCAGCGTGGGCGCCGCATGACGAACCTTGATCCCCTCACGTTGGCCGTGATCCAGGCTGGCCTTGGCCAAGTCTGCAACGAAATGGATATCGCCTTTTCGCGGGCGGCGTTCTCGCCCGTGATTGCCGAAGCCGATGACCGCTCGTCCGGCATCTATAATAAGGCGACGGGGGAGCTCATCGCCCAAGGCGAGCTCGGCCTGCCGGTGTTCGTCGGCACCATGCAATTTTCGACCGCCGAGCTGATCCGGCTGATCGGGGAAGGCAAGGCCGGAGCGCCCGAGCCCGGCGACATCTATGCTGTCAACGACCCCTATCTCGGCGGCACGCACCTGATGGACGTGCGCTTCGCGCTTCCCTTTTACTATCAAGGCGAGCACTTCTGCTGGTTGCAGAACACCGGGCACTGGCCGGACATCGGCGGCATGGTTCCGGGCGGATTTTCCGCGCATGCGACCGAGGTCGAGCAGGAGGGGCTGCGCCTGCCGCCCGTGAAGCTCTTCAAGCGCGGCGTCATGGACGCCGAGATCCACGCGATTATCCGCTGCAATATGCGCATCGCCGATCAGCGCATCGGCGACATCCGGGCCCAGGCCGCTGCGCTCAAAGTCGGCGAGAGCCGCCTCACCGAACTCATCGACCGTTATGGTCGCCCCACCCTCCTTGCCGCCATGGCGGAAATCAAGCGCCGCGCCGCGCGCCTGATGCGGGCGCACATCGCCGCCATTCCCGATGGGATCTACCGCTCCGAGGCCTTTGTTGATTCCGATGGCGTCGTCAATAAGCCGCTCAAGATCGCGCTCGCGGTGGAGAAGGCGGGGGAAACGCTCGACTTCGACTTTGCCGGCTCCTCGCCGCCGTGTCTCGGCCCCATGAACTCCGTGCTTGCCACCACCTACTCGGCCGTCTACCTGGCGATGCGCCACATCTTCCCCGACATCCCGCTCAACGCCGGCGCCTTCGAGCCATTGCGCATCAAGCGTCCCGTCGGCACCTTCCTCGACGCGCACTATCCAAGGCCCGTCTCGGGCTGCGCTGCGGAAGTGTCCCAGCGCATTGCCGAGGCCGTGTTTTTGGCGCTGGTCAGGGCCATTCCCGACAAGGTGACGGCGGCGCCGGCAGGCTCCTCGGGCAATTTTGCCCTCGGCGGCTTCGACCCAGCCAAGGGCGCGGGCTACGTGATGTACCAGATCTCCGGCGGCGGCTATGGCGGCAATGCCGATCACGACGGCCTGTCGAACGGCTGCTCGACCATCGGCATCTCCAAAAGCCAGCCGGTGGAGGTGCTGGAGCAATACTACCCCGTTCTGTTCCGGCGCTTCGCCTTGCGCGAAGGCTCCGGGGGTGCGGGCCAGCACCGTGGCGGCTTCGGCCTGCATTATGAGGTGGAATTGTTGCGCGGGACGGCGCGCGCCTCCTTTGTGATGGACCACGGCCGCTTTGGGCCGCCCGGCGTCGAGGGCGGTGCTGAGGGGGGGCGCAATATCGTCAAGGTGCATCGTGGCGGGCAAACCCTGATCCCCGAGCACCTCTCCAAGGACCAGGACATCCCCTTAGCTGTCGGCGACCGCGTCGAAGTGATGACGCCCGGGGGCGGGGGTTATGGCAATCCCTTCGCGCGCGATCCCCAGTCGGTGGTCCGCGACGTGCGCCGAGGCTATTACACGCGCCAGGAGGCCGAGGCGCTGTTTGGGGTGGCGCTCGGCCCCGAGGGTGCGCTCGAGGAAGCGGCAACGGCCGCCTTGCGCGCCCGGCCGCCGCGCGCAACGTGAGAAACCGATGGTCGTCTACTTCGCGCCAACGACCCTTGCCGACGCGCTGGCCCTGCGCGCCAGCCGCGATCTGGTCGTTTTGAGCGGCGGCACCGATCTCTATCCGGCCAAGGCGGCCCGGGCCGGGTGGGGGGACATGCAGCACAAGGATGTGCTCGACATCGCCGGCCTCGCCGGCCTGCGCGGGATCAGCGAGGAAGAGGCGCACTGGCGCTTGGGCGCCTTGACGACCTGGACCGATCTCATCGAGGCCGCGCTCCCACCCCTGTTCGCCGGCTACCAGGCGGCCGCGCGCGAGATCGGCGGCGTGCAAATCCAGAATTGCGGCACGCTCGCCGGCAACATCTGCACGGCCTCGCCCGCCGGCGATGGCGCGCCCAACCTGCTCGCGCTCGAGGCCTCGGTCGAACTCGCCAGCCTTGGCGGCACGCGCCGGCTCAGCCTCGAGGCGTTCCTCGACGGCTACCGGCACACAGCCTGCCGCGCGGATGAGATCGTGACGGCGATCCTGGTGCCCAAACGCGGCGCCGGCAGCCAAGGGCATTTCCGCAAGCTCGGCGCGCGCAAATATCTGGTGATCTCGATTGTGATGGTGGCCGGCGTCATCGAGACCGATGCTGCGGGCACGCTTCGCCATGTGCGCCTTGCCGTCGGTTCCTGCTCGGCGGTGCCGCAACGGCTCACCGAGCTCGAGGCCGCCCTCCTCGGCGTGCCGCTGACGGCCGCGCCTCACGTCCTCGGGCCGGCGCACCTGCGCCACCTCTTACCCATCGATGATATCCGTGGCTCGGCGGCCTATCGCCGTGCCGCAGCCCTGGCGCTCACCCGTGATCTGCTGGCCGATCTTGCCGCCGCCCCGGCAGAAAGGTGCGCCTGATGCAGGATGAGCCCACAGGCGCTGGCCTCCTCAGCGTGTCCTTCACGCTCAACGGCGCCGCCACCACGGTAACGGCCCCGCCCTTCGCCTCTGTCGCCGACACGCTGCGCGAGCGGCTCGGTCAGACGGGCACCAAGGTCGGCTGCGAGGCGGGGGATTGCGGCGCCTGCACCATTATCGTCAACGGGCGCCAGGTCTGCGCCTGCCTGCTGCCGACCGCGCGGGTCGCCGATGCGCGCATTTGGACCGTCGAAGGCGACGGCCCCGACGGCGTCACCGCCCGGCTGCGCACGGCCTTCCTGGCGCGTGGTGCGGCCCAGTGCGGCATCTGTACGCCGGGCATGCTGATGGCGGCCACCGATCTGATGGGCCGCGACGCCCGCCCGAGCCGGGCCGCCATCGAGGAGGCCATCGGCGGCGTGCTGTGCCGCTGTACCGGGTATCTCAAGATCATCGAGGCCATTCTCGATGTCGCCCAGGGCTCGGGCAGCCCGCGCGCTGCCGTCGCGAGCGCCGCCATCGGCTCCCGCCTGCCTCGGGTCGACGGCTGGCCCAAGGTCGCCGGCACCGACGTCTTCGCCGCGGATGCTGCCCCCGCCGATGCCCTGTGGATGCGGATCGTGCGCGCCCCGCACGCCGCTGCCCGCTTTTGTTTGGGTGATTTGGAGGCGGTGCGGTGTGCCACGCCGGGTCTCAGCGCCATTCTCACGCACAAGGACGTACCGGGTGAGAATGCCTTTGGCATTTTTCCCAACCTGAAGGACCAGCCCGTGTTGGCGCCGGGCGTCGTGCGCTTCCGCGGCGAGGCCGTGCTGGCGCTGGTTGGCACGCGCGCGGCCCTCGATCGTCTGAGCGACGCGGCCCTGCCGATCAGCTGGCAGGAAGGCCCCGCACTTTCGGGGCTATGCGCCGCGCTGGCGCCGGGTGCGCCGGCGCTGCACGCCCAATTCCCGGATAATGTGCTGGCGCGCGGCAATCTCAAAAGCGGCGATGTCGATCAAGTGTTCCAGGCGGCCGCGGTCAGCGCCGAGGGGGCTTTTGAGACCGCCTTTGTCGAGCATGCCTACATTGAACCCGAAGCCGGCTATGCCGTGCCGCTCGGCGCGGGACCCGACGCTATCGAAATCGCCGCCTCGACCCAGGCGCCCTACATGGACCGCGAGGAGACCGCGCGCGTGCTCGGCATCGACCCCGCGCGCGTGCGCATTCGCCCGACGGCGTGCGGCGGCGGCTTCGGTGGCAAGCTCGACGTTTCCGTGCAACCCCTACTCGCCGTCGCGGCCTGGGTGACCAAGCGGGCCGTGCGCATCGTCTACTCGCGCACCGAATCCATGGCCTCGACCACCAAGCGCCACCCCGCGCAAATTCGAGCCCGGGCCGCGGCCGACGCCGAGGGGCGCCTCGTAGGTTTTCGCATGCAGGCCGATTTCGATACGGGTGCCTATGCCTCCTGGGGCCCAACGGTCGCCAACCGCGTGCCCGTCCACGGCATGGGGCCTTATCGCGTGGCCAATGTGGAGATTTTAACCCGCGCGGTCTTCACCAATAGGACGCCGGCCGGCGCCTTTCGCGGTTTCGGTGTGCCGCAGGCGGCCATTGCGCACGAAACCTTGCTCGATGACCTGGCCCTGCGCACGGGTCTCGATCGCTGGACCATTCGCTATCGCAATGCCTTGGCGAGGGGCGATCGCACCGCCACCGGCCAGTGCCTCGCCCATTCGGTCGGCTTGCGGCAATGCCTTGAGGTCCTGCAACCCGACTGGGATGCGGCGCTGGCGCGGGCGGCCGCGCATAACCAGGGAACCCCGCGGGTGCGGCGCGGCGTCGGCCTTGCCTCGATGTGGTACGGCTGCGGCAATACTTCGCTGCCCAATCCCTCGAGCATGAGGATCACGCTTGCCCGCGACGGCCGGCTCACGTTTTTGAACGGCGCGGTCGATATTGGCCAGGGCTCCTCGACCGTGCTGTTGCAAATCGCGGCGACCGCCTTGGGGCTGCCGGCGCAAGCCTTCGAGATGGTGGTCGGCGACACCGCGCTCACGGCCGATGCCGGCAAGACCTCGGCCTCGCGGCAAACCTTCGTGTCGGGCAATGCGGCCCGGCTCGCCGCCACCGCGCTCAGGAGCCAAATCCTGGCCCTTGCCAACGCCGGTCCCGATGCCCGGCTGGAGCTTGCGGGCAGCCGCCTCAAGATCGTGGACGGGGACGCCTCGCGCAGCGTCGATCTCAGATCCCTGCCGCTGCTGGCGACGCCTGCGGGCCGGGGTGGGGAGGCACGGAGCGTCGACCTGCCGGCGGCGTGGGCCGCCGCAGCGCCCGGCGACGTGGTGCTAGAGGGCATCGGCACCTGGGACCCGCCGACGACGGCGCTCGACGGCAATGGGCAAGGCATCCCCTACGCCACTTACGGATTTGCCGCCCAGATGGCGGAGGTGGAGGTCGACGTCTGCCTCGGCACAACCAAGGTTGTGGCCATGGTGGCGGCCCACGACGTCGGCCGCATCATCAACCCGACGCTGGTCGAGGGCCAGATTCACGGCGGCATCGCCCAGGGTCTAGGGCTGGCGCTGATCGAGGAATTCACGCCGGGCCGCACTGAAAACCTACACGACTACCTCATTCCCACGGCAGGCGACATGCCAAGCGTCAAGATCTATCTGATCGAGGAGCAGGAGCCCGCAGGCCCGTTCGGCGCCAAGGGCGTCGGCGAACCCGCGCTGATCGCCACCGCACCCGCCATTCTCGGCGCCATCCGCCACGCCACGGGCGTGCGCGCGACGCGCGTGCCGGTTTTGCCGCACCGCCTCTGGGAGGCGCTGAGCGAGGAGGGTCGGGCATGAGCGGCGATCGGCTTTCGCTGGAGGCGCGCGCCAACAGGATGGGCGAAGCCGAAGAGGAGGGCATCGTGCGCTGCGATGCCTGCCCGGTGCTGTGCCGCATCCGGGAGGGACGCTCAGGCGCCTGCGCGCGTTACGGCAACGTTGCGGGCAAGCTGGTGCGCACCGACCCGGTCCTGCTGATGGCAAGGACGGTCGATGCCAACGGCAAGCTGGTGGCCTTTGCCAGCGACACCTGGGAGGGCGCGCCGCTCGAGCCGGCCCGCACCTTCCTCACCGGCATCGGCGCAGGCACGACCTATCCCGACTACAAGCCGGCGCCCTTCATCGTGGCGGCCGAGCACGCCGGCGTCGACACGGTCACCGTCGTCACCGAGGGCATCTTCAGCTACTGCGGCGTCAAGGTGAAGATTGACACCGACCGGCACCTCGGACCCGAGGCGGCACCGGTGCGGGTCAAGGGCGAACAGGTCGGGCACGTGACCACGGCCGAGTATGGCTCGCAAATGCTGTCGATCGGCGGCGTGCGCCACTTGACCGGGGGCTCCAAGAAGGAAGGCAATGTCACGTGCGACACGCTGCTCGCGCTCTGTTCGGGCGAGCCGGTGGCATTGAGTATCGACGGCGGCCATGCCGTGGTCGTCGCGGCGGGCAAAGCGCCCAGCGTCGACGGCAAGGAAGAGGTCAGGATGCGCGTTGGCTGCGGCTCGGCCACGGTTGGCATCTTTGCGCGCCAGTGGTTCGGCCTCGTCGACGAGGTGATCGTGGTCGACGACCACATCACCGGCGTGCTGAGCGAGCATCAGTCGGGCCGGGTGCTCAAAATGCCGCCGGCCGGCATTCGCGTGCGTGGGCGCAAGTCCACGCCGGGGCGCTACTTCAAGGTCGCCGAACCTGGCCTCGGCTGGGGCGGCACCGACATCACCGATCCGCTCTCGATCATCCAAAAGATCGACGCCAAAGTGGCCTGGCCCGGGCTCAGGCTGCTGATGACCTCGACCACCGGGGAGGATGCCCTCTATTGCGTGCTCGACGAGCACCTGCAACCCGTGCCGGCGCCGATGCCGGCCGCCGTGGCCGCGGTCATCGAGCGCATCGGGGAAAACTGTGAACCGGCGCTCTGCAGCGTCACCTTCATGGCCGGCGCGGGCGGCTCGCTGCGCGCGGGCGTCACCGAGAACCCGATCCTGCTCACGCGCTCGGTGGCCAAGGGCGAGACCCGGGTGACGATGGGAGGCGCGCCGGTCACCGTGTGGCCTGGCGGCGGCATCACCATCATGGTCGACGTGACGCGCCTGCCGAAACGGGCCTTTGGCTCCGTGCCGACGCCGGCCATTGTCGCGCCCATCGAATTCACCCTGCCGCGCGCGCTCTATCACCGCCTTGGCGGCCACGCCGCCGATATCGTCTCCATTGAGGAAGTGATCCGCAGCCTTGCAGCCGAAGCGCGCATCGATGCTTGGCCGGACGACAACCCGTGGCCGTTTGCGACCGACAAGCCTTGAATAGAAATGCCTGAGGAGAGAAGGAGCCGAGCATGGCCCCCGCCCAAGCCAATCAGCAAGCCGCACCGGTGCGCACGGCAGCCCAGGCCTATGTCTTGGAGCACCAGGTCGGGTTTCTGTTGCGCTGCGCGCATCAGCGCGCCAGCGAGACCTTCAACGCCGTCATGGGCCGCTTCGGGGTCACGCCGCGCCAGTTTGCGGCGCTGGCCAAGCTCGATGATCTGGGTTCGGTTTCGCAAAACCAGCTGGGACGGCTGACGGCGATGGACCCCGCCACCATCTCGGGCGTCATCGCCCGGCTCGCCGCGCGCGGGCTTGTCGCGCAGGCGGCCGATCCGCGCGATGGCCGGCTGTTGGCGCTGGGGCTGACCGCCGCCGGTGCGGAGGCCATCCGCGCCATGAAGGCGGTCGCCGCCGAGGTCTCGCAGCGAACGCTCGCCGCCTTGAGCGAGGAGGAGGCGGGCGTCTTCCTGAACGCGCTCAGCAAAATTGGTCAGCTGCCATGTTTGCCCCCGCCCACGTCCAGGCGTTGACGGGTGGGCGGCTCCACCTCTCGCATGGGCCGATCGACGTCGTGCTCAAGGCCTGGGGTGAGCCGGCGGCGCTGCGGGCAGCCTACGCCCGCGCCGGCGAGCGCTTTGCCCACATCCTGCCCGAGCTGTGCGACGAGCTCGCTCAGTTGCGCACACCGTTGAGCGAAGCCCCGGTGCTGCAGGGGCCAGTGGCGCGCCGCATGCTGGCGGCCTGCCTGCCGTTTACGGGGCTTTTTGTGACGCCGATGGCCGCGGTGGCGGGCGCGGTTGCCGACGAGCTCCTGGCCCACATGCTTGGCGAGGCGCGGCTGAAACGCGCCTTTGTCAACAATGGCGGCGACATTGCCGTCTTCCTGGCGCCGGGGCAGGCGCTGGAGGTTGGCATTGCCGGGGCGTTCTCGCGCGGCAACGTGCCGGCGCTCAACGGTCGCCTGCGGCTCGAGGCCGGCGGCGGCGTCGGCGGTATCGCCACCTCGGGGGCGCGCGGGCGCTCGTTCTCGCTGGGCATCGCCGATTCCGTCACCGTGCTTGGCCGCACGGCGGCGGCCGCCGACGCGGCCGCCACGCTGATTGCAAATGCCGTCGACGTTGCCTCGAGCGCCATCAGCCGCCGTCCCGCCCGCGCGCTCGATCCCGACAGCGATCTGGGGGAACGGCTGGTGACGGTTGCGGTGGGCGCGCTCAGCGCCGCCGAAATCGAGGCGGCGCTGGCTCAAGGGCTGGCTCGGGCCGAGGCGTACCGGCGCCAGGGCTTGATCATCGATGCGGCTTTGATGCTGGCGGGTGAGACGCGAGCGCTGGGGGCGCTCCTGCCGCCGCCGGCACCGCCGCGCTGACGCGATCCTGCCCCGCCTCGCTTATCCAAGGTTCAGGTTTGGGCTCTCAGCTCTGGGCTCTCAGCTTTGGCCTTCGCTGCGCCTTGACCAATAGGCGGGCAGGGCCGAGCCGTCGCGCCCGCCCCAGCCCTGGGCGGCGGCCGCATCGAAGATGGCGAGCGTGCGCTCGACGAGCGGCAGCTCGGCGCCCAGCACCTTGGCCTCGGCCAGCATGGTGCGGAGGTCCTTGCGGATCGAATCGACGTCGAAGGCCGCGGCGATGCCCGGCCCCCCGGCGAGCGCCTCGGCGACCGCGGGACCCCTGACCTTCAAGATGTTGGGGGCGCCGGAGGTGTCGGCGAACAATTCCATAAGGGCCTGGGGGCTGAGCCCGACGTGCCGGCACAACACGTAAGCCTCGCCCAGCGCCTGATAGGCGACGAGCAGCGGCAGATTGATGGCAAGCTTCATGCTGGCGCCGGCGCCGACGGGCCCCAAATGCTCCAGGCGCCGACACAGTGCATTGAGAATGGGCCGGGCGCGCTCAACGTCGGCGGGCTCCCCACCGGCGAGGCCCAGCAACTTGCCCTGCCGCGCCGGCCCCGTGGTGCCGCCGACCGGACATTCCACGAAGTGGGCGCCCTTGGCCCTAACCTTGGCGGCCAGCGCGCGCTCGTCTTCGGGCTGCACGGTGCTCATGTCGATCACGAGCTTGCCGGCAGCAGCGCCGGCGAGCAGGCCCGCGGGGCCGTCGTAAACGCTCCTTTGCGCCTCGGCGTTGCTGAGAATGGTGATGATCACCTCATTGGCGTCGGCGAGCGCCGCGGCGCTGGCGGCGACCTCGGCGCCCGCGCGCTGCAGCGGCTCGACCTTGCCCGGGCTGCGGTTCCAGACGCTGACGGCGTGGCCGACCTCGAGCAGCCGCAGCGCGATCGCCGTCCCCATTTTGCCAACGCCGGCAACGCCAAGCAGCATCGCGATGTCCTTCTTGATTCACGCCAGGGGATGCGCGGGCTTTTTTTTGCTGCGCGCTCCCTAGCACGCAAAGGCAAAGCCGGCAAACCCGGGCTCAAGCCTGCCTCAGGCATTGAGCTTGGGCAGGACGCGCTCGGCCAGCAAGACCATGGAGCGGCGCCCCAGGTCGTAATCCAGCCAATCCTTGCCCGCATAGAGCAGCGTGCCGAACTCGCCGACCTCGGCGCGGAATTTCAGGATCTCATCGACCACCTTGTCGACGGATCCCCACACCACCAGCTCGTCGCAAATGAAGTCGAGTGTGACGGCGGCATCGGGCATGTCGCGGCTCGTCTTGAACAATTCGATGCGTCCGCCTTTTCTCAGTTTGGTGGCGAGCGAGTGATAATAGTGGCGATAGGGACTATTGGGCGCCTGAACATAGTCGCGCGCGGTGGCGTCATTATCGGCAACGAAGATGCTTTTGGCGACGCGCCAATTGGCGGGATCGGGCACCCGCCCGGCGCGTTGACAGCCCTCCACATAGCGCGGCCAATGGCTCTTGACCCAAACCGGCATCAGGAAGTTGGCCGAGATCGGGTCCCAGCCGCGCGCGGCGGCCTCCGTCACGCCCTTGGAGAAGGGCGCCACGGCGGTGACGACGATGGGCGGGTGGGGCTGCTGCAACGGCTTGCCGATATAGCCTTGCCCGATCTCGGGCATGAGCGTGCGTGCCGTCGAGATGCTCCAATATTTGCCGGCGAGATCGTAGGGCGCCTCGCCGGCCCAAATCGCCAACACCTGGTTGATCAGCTCCAGGAACATTTCGTTGCGATTGGCATCGAGGTTGCCAAAGGCTTCCGCATCGGAGAGGAGGCCACCCGGACTGATCCCCAGGTTAAAGCGTCCCTCCAGCAGATGATCGAGCATGGCAATCTCAGCGGCGACGGCGACGGGGTGCGCGTTGGGCAAGTTGAGCGTACCCGTGCCGAGCCGCATCCGCTTCACGCGATCGACGAGGGTGGCCAGGAACAGGGCTGAGGAGGTGATGTTTTCGCAGCGATCGGTGGCGTGCTCTCCCGCATAGGCTTCCACGAAGCCAAGCTCGTCGGCGAGCACGAAGGCTTCGCGATCCTCTCGCAGCGACTGGCGCCAATCCTTCCCCGCCGGGTGGATGGGCATCGTGAAGAAGCCGAGGTTCATGGGGCTACCTTGGGGGCTACCTTGGGGGCTACCTTGGGTTTCGCGGCGTGCAAAAAAGAGGGACCCTATCTGCTTACCTGCGCGGGCAAAAATCATATGTTCTTCACGCGCGCATCGTGATTTGTAATAGAGGTGGGAAGGTTGGTCGCGACATCGAGGTGGCAGGCACATGCCAGACCCCATGACCCCGCGCGAGCGGGCACCCTACTCGGCCATCGTCGATCGCAAGCCGCTTGCCTTGCCGGGCGGCGCCCGCATCATCGTGTGGACGATCGTCAACCTCGAGGTCTGGGACATCTCCCGCCCCATGGCGCGCCAGGTGTTGCCGCCGCCCACGGGCCAGGTGCTCCTCCCGGATGTCCCGAACTGGAGCTGGCATGAGTACGGCATGCGCGTTGGCGTGTGGCGCTTTTTCGAGCTCTTCAAGCGTCTGGGGCTGCGTCCGAGCCTGTCGATCAATGCCCGCGTGTGCCAGGACTATCAACGGGTGGCGGCCGAGGCGCGGGATGCCGGTTGGGAACCCATGGGGCATGCTTTTGAGCAAATGCCCATCCACAAAATCGAGGACCAGCGGGGAATGATTGCCAAATCCATGGATACGCTCGAGCGCTTCTGGGGCGAGCGGCCCATCGGCTGGCTTGGCCCGGGCCTGACCCAGACGCTCGACACCCCCGAACTCTTGGCCGAGGCCGGCGTGCGTTATATCGGCGATTGGGTCTATGACGATGAGCCCACCGAAATCCGCACGGCCAACGGTCCCCTGGTGACGCTGCCCTATACGGCCGAACTCAACGACATTCCGGTCATGGTGGTGCAGCACCACGAGGCCGCCTACTGGGTGCGCAAATCTATCGATGCCTTCGATCGGCTCTACCAGGAAGGCGCCACCCGTCCGCGTGTCATGGCGATCGCCATTCACCCTTATATTTCCGGACAACCCTTTCGCATCAAATACCTAGAGCAGGTTTATGAGCACACGTCCCAATTCGCCGGCGTACTGCACTGGAATGGCGCACAGATCTATCGCTGGTATCGGCAAACGCGCCCGCTCCAGGCCTGAGCGGGGACGCACTTTGGTCACTGTGCTGCGGTAGAAAGGCCACCACTGTTGTGAGCGGGGAACAACCATGGCACAGATCTTCGCCCTCCTTTGTGGCCTCATCGCGCTATGGGCACCGGGCGCAGCCTATGCCGAGAAGCGCGTGGCGCTGGTGATCGGCAACTCGGGCTACCAAAACACCGGCGAATTGCGCAACCCGAGCAATGATGCCTCCGATATGGCCGCGGCGCTGGCGCGCTTGGGCTTTCAGGTGACCGATGGGCGCGATCTCGATAAGCGCGCCATGGAGCGCACCATTCGGCAGTTCGGCCTCGCGCTCGACGGCGCGGATATTGCGCTCTTCTTCTATGCCGGGCACGGCATCCAGGTCGGCGGGCAGAACCACCTCATTCCCGTCGACGCGCGGCTGGCGAGCGAGGGCGATGTCGATTTTGAGACCCTGCCCTTATCGCTGGTCTTGAAGCAGATGGAGCGCGAAGCCAAGACCTCACTGGTGTTGCTCGATGCCTGCCGCGACAATCCCCTGGCGCGCAACTTGGCACGCACCATGGGCACGCGCGCCATCACCATCGGCACCGGCCTTGCCGAGGTGAAGACGGGGATCGGCACCCTGATCGGCTTCTCCACTCAGCCCGGCAACGTTGCCGTCGACGGCGTGGGGCGCAACTCGCCCTATGCCGGCGCCCTGCTCAAGCACATGGAGAGCTCCGCCAAGGATGTGAGCGGCATTCTGGTCGACGTGCGCAATGACGTCTTGAAGGCCACGCACGGCACGCAAGTGCCCTGGGAGCACACCTCGCTCACGGGGCAGGTGTATTTGCGGCCCGAGGCGGCGGCGCCCGCCGACCCTGCGCCGGGGTCGCCGGCCTCCCCGTCGGGGCGCAACTATGACAAGGAAATGGAAATCGCCTTGTGGAACGCGGTCAAGGACAGCAAAACCCCCGCCGTGCTCAAGACCTATCTCGATCGCTTCCCGAAGGGCACGTTTGCGGGCTTGGCGCGCGTGTTGATGGAGGAAGCCGACAAGCCGAGCCGGACCGGCGCGGCCCCGGTCGATACGGGCTCGACCAGCACCGGTGCGGCTTCGCCCAGCGCGGGCACCTCGGCCCCGGCCGCCGTCAGCAAGGATCCGCGCGCCTTGGCGCGCGCCCTGCAGGCGGAGCTCAAACGCGTTGGCTGCGATCCGGGTCCCATCGACGGCAACTGGGGCCGCAAGGCGGAGGATGCGCTGGCCGAGTTCGCACGCCAGAGCAAGACGACGCTCGCGCGGGAGGCCTCGCAGGAGGCGCTTAAGGCGGTGGCGGCACAGCCCACCCGCGTCTGTCGCTTGATCTGCGGGGCCGACGAAATGGAGCGCGACGGCAAGTGCGTGGCCAAGGCGACGCCGGCGCGGCGCCGGCCGCAGGTCGTGGACACCGCACCGAAGAAGAAGAAGGAGGGCAGCTCGGGCACCTCCGGCAGCTCAGTCCAGATGTGCTGGTCGAACGATCGCCGCAACATGGCGGTGGTGCCGTGCAGCGACGGCTCCTCCTCCGGTCAGCGCGCCTACTGATCAAGCCCGAGCCGGTTAGGGCTGTCGCGGCGACCCAGCCGGCAGGATGGCATTGTGCTGGCCGAGGGTCGGCGCGCGCGTGCGGATGCGCGGGCGCTCGCCATCAAACGAGACGGGCAGGCTGATCAGCGCCAACGCAAGGTCGGGGACCGGCTGCAGCATCTCGAGCGCGGCCGTCTGCGGGTGCTCCTTCATCACGCTCATGTCGTTAATGGGGGCGCAGGGGACGCCGGCTTTTTGCAAGCGCTCGACCCAGACCGCGCTTGGGGCTTGGCGCAGGATTGCGGCCACCGCGGCGATCAGCGTCGCCTTGTTGGCGATGCGCGCGGCATTGCTCTGATAGCGCGCGTCGTCGATCCACTCGGGATGGCCGAGCTCGCTGGCGAGCTTGGCAAACAGGCGGTCGTTGGCGGCGGCGACGATCACCTGGCCATCGGCCGTCTCGAAACCTTCGAAGATCACCACCCCCAGGCTGCCGGTGGGATGCCGCTCGGGCAGTCGCCCGCTCGCCTGGTAGCGGGCAAAGTGTACGGTCAAGAGGCCGAGCGCGGTCTCGAACAAGGAGGTATCGACCACCGACCCCTTGCCCGATTTTTCTCGGCTCAGCAGGCCGCCGATGCAGCCGAGCGCGGTCCACACGCCGGTGCCGAGATCGAGCACGGAGGTGCCGATCCGCACGCCGGGCCGATCGGGGTAGCCGTTGATCGAGAACAAGCCGGCGAAGGCCTGCACCATCGGCTCATAGCCCGGGTTCTTGTGCATGGGGCCAGCTGCGCCGAAGGCTGAGAGGTTGCAGTAGATGAGCCGCGGATTGAGCGCGGTCATGGCGGCGCTGCCAAGCCCCAGATCCTCCATCACGCCGGGGCGCAGGTTGTGCAGGAGCACGTCGCTATCCCCGACATAGCCCTTGAGCCAGGCGAGCGCCGCGGCGTCCTTGAGGTTGAGCGTAATGCCGCGCTTATTGAGGTTCAGCGCGTGAAACGTGGCCGAGGTGTCGAGCCAGAACGGCGGCCCCCAGCCGCGCGCGTCGTCGCCTTCGGGGCGCTCGACCTTCAGCACATCGGCGCCCAGCATCGCCAGGATATAGCCGGCATAGGGACCGGCGATGTTATTGGCGATCTCGACGACCTTCACGCCCGTCAAAGGTAGCATGGCCTTGGCTCTTTCGCGTTGTTGCGGTGAGGCACGCGTCAGCGGCCGCTGAACTGCGGGGGCCGCTTTTCCAGATAGTGCGCCACGCCCTCGCGGAAATCCTCGGTCTCGCGGCACACTTCCTGTTCGCGGTTGGCGATCGCGGTGGCCTCGGCGAGGGATTGGAACAAGCCTTCGTACACCTGCCGCTTGATGATGCGGGCTGATCGCGGCGAGGACAGGTTGGCGATTTCGGCGGCGCGTGCGTGAACGGCCGCGGCGAAGCCGTCCTGGGGCAGGACGCGCACCAGGCCCATGCGCTCGGCTTCTTCGGCCTCCAGCACGCGCGCCGACAACAGCAGGTCCAAGGCGTGCATGGGGCCAATGAGGCGCGGCAGCATCCAGGAGATCCCGTGCTCGGCGATCAGCCCGCGCCGGGCGAAGGCGGTGGTGAGCTTGGCGCCAGCGGCCATGTAGCGGATGTCACAGTAGAGGCTCAGCACCAGACCGATGCCCGCCACCGCGCCATTGATGGCGGCGATGATCGGTTTGCTGATGGCAAGGATGTAGCTGTTGCGCTGCGCAAAATTGGCGGCCAAGCCTGCGCTGGGCGCCGGCTCCGACACTTTGAGGCTGGTTTTGCCGGCGACGGCGGCGGAGAGGCGCGCCATGTCGGCGCCGGCGCAGAAGCCGCGTCCCGCCCCGGTCAAGACGATGGCGCGCACATCCTCGTCTCGATCGGCGCGCAAAAGGGCGGCGCGCAGTTCCTCTCCCATGCTTGGCGTGTAGGCATTGAGCCGGTCCGGGCGATTAAGCGTAATGGTCGCCACGCGCTCGCGAACGCCATAAAGAATCTCCTGATAGGCCTCGCTCATCCATGCTCTCCTGTCCGCACGCGCGTTTGGGGCTCGCGTTTCGCATTCGAGCACGTTCGCGGCGGACCTGCCAGCGAAGCTTTAGACCTTCATTTTGGGATCGAGCCAGTCGCGCAAGGCATCGCCAAAGAGATTGAAGCCGAACACGGCAAGCGAGATGGCAACCCCGGGGTAGATCGCCACCCAGGGCGCGCTTTCCGCATACTCCTGCGCGCCCCCGCGCAACATCAGGCCCCAGGCCGGCGTCGGCTCCTGCACGCCGAGGCCGAGGAAGGAGAGGGAGGCCTCGATCAGGATGGCCTGGCCAACGGCGGCCGTCATCATGACGATGTAGGGTGCCATCACGTTGGGCACCATGTGGCGCAGCACGATGCGGGTGTGGCTAAAGCCGCAGGCGCGGGCGGCATCGATGAAGGGCGTCTCGCGCACCGACAGCGCGCTCGATCGCACCACGCGGGCGCAGCGTGGGATGAAGGGAATGGTGATGGCGAAAATGACGTTTTCCGCGCCGGTACCGAAGATCGACACCACCGCCAGCGCCAGAATGACGAGGGGAAAGGCCATCACGACGTCCATCACGCGCTGGAAGATGAGGTCGAACAGGCCGCCGAAATAGGCGCTGGCGACCCCCAGGATCAGGCCGATGGTGGCCCCGGCGAAGGCCGAGACGAAGCCGACCAGCAGGGCCGTGCGCGCGCCGTACACGATGCGCGTGTAGAGATCGCGCCCAAACTGGTCGGTGCCCAGCCAGTACTCCAGGTTGGGTGCGGTCAGCATGTCGCCGAAATTATTGGCGGTCGGGTCAAAGCGCGTGATCTCTTCGGCGAAGATGGCCATGATGATCATGACGATCACGACAAATCCGCCGCCGGCCCCCAGCGGGTTCTGCACACAGAAGCGCCATAGCAGCTGCCAATACGACAGGCGCCGCGGCGCATGCTCGATGGTTGTGCCGCCGCCTGGATGGGAAATGCTTGCCATGCCGGGCCTACCTCACCTGCGGTAGCGGATGCGTGGATCGAGCCACGCATAGATCACATCGACCACGAGATTGGTGAAGGCGAAGATGGCCACCACCAGCATCACCAGGGCCTGCGTCATGGTGTAGTCTTGGTTGGAGACGGACTCCACGAACAGTTTGCCGAGGCCGTTGAGATTAAAGACCTGCTCGGTGACGACCAGGCCCCCCATCAGGAAGGCAAACTCGATGCCGATGATGGTGACGACGGGCAACAGCGCGTTGCGCAGCGCATGGCGACGCACGATCAAGGCGCGGAACACGCCCTTGGCGCGGGCGGTCCTGACGTAGTCCTCGCGCAGCACCTCGAGCATGGCCGAGCGCGTCATGCGCGTGGCCACCGCCGAATAGCGATAGCCCGTGGCCAGCGCCGGCCAAATCAGCATACTGAGATTATAAACGGGATCGACCCAGATCGGCACGTACTTGATAGGCGGCATCCAAGGTGAGCCGAACAAGGCCTTGGACGTGATGAGGATGGCCAAAATGATGAGGATGCCAAGCCAGAACGACGGCATGGCGACGCCGGCGATCGAGAAGGCGCGCACCAGGTAGTCGATCCAGGTATTCTGCTTGACCGCCGAGATGGTGCCGAGCGGAATGGCAATGGCGATCGCCGTCAGCGTGGCCATGATGGCGACCTGCAGGGAGAGCTGGAAGCGCAGCGCGACCTCCTCCACGATCGGCCGCCCGGTCCACATCGAGCGCCCGAAATCGAAGCTGAGGAGGCCTTTGATAAAAAGCCAGAACTGCACCAGGATCGGCTGATCCATGCCGAGTTCCAGGCGGCAGGCCTTGATCACGTTGGGATTGATGCTGCCGCCGCCAGTGGCCAGCCGCAGCGTGCAGATATCGCCGGGAATGAGCCGCATCAGGAAGAAGACCAACGCCGCGGCGCCAAGCAGCGTTGGGATCATCAGCATCAGGCGTTTGAAAATATAAAAGTACATGGGGCACTTGGGGGACGTTGGCCCTGCCCGGCCCCTTGCCGCCACCGGGGCGGCAAGGGTCCTGCAAAGAAAAATCGGCTATTTGTCGAGCCACACCATGGACAAGTCCTGGTTCAAGTAGTGGCTGGGCGAGATCTTCCAGCCTTTCAGGTAGGAGCGGTGGGGAATGATGCGATACCACCAGAAGGTGATGAAGTTGTGCACCTCTTCATCGACCACGCGCTTCTCATAGGCTCGCATCAGGCGGCGTTGCTCGGCCACGTCGGCGGTCCTGTTCATGGCCTCGTAGAGCTTACTCAACTCCGGATCCTTGAAGCCACCGTACTGATCGCCGGCATTGGGCAGGAATTTCGAGGTATCGCCCAAGGGATTGACCACCGACTGGCAATTGAACTCGAGCGCGACATCGAAGGCACCGTTCTCGAGCGTGGCGTAGAAGGGGGCGGTCGGCTCCATCTTTTGCTCGACGCCGATACCCACCTGCTTCCATTGGTCGATCAGCCAGGTGCCGACGATGGTATAGGGCTGGTCGACCGCGCGGTTGGCCAGCGTGAACTTGAGATCGGCCGCCCCTGCCTCCTTCAGAAGGCGCTTGGCTTCCTCGCGCGCGGCCTTGATGTCGCTCGAGTAGCCGGCGAGCGCCGCCAATTCCTCCTTGCTCGCGGCCAAGGGATGGTTGGGAAAGACGATGCCGCCCACGGACTTGACGACCGCGATCTTGGAGAGGTCGCGCGAGCCGCTCCAGCGGTCGAGGGCGAGCGTCAGGGCCTTGCGCACGCGCACGTCATCGAACGGCTTTTTGCGGCTATTGGGGGTGACGATCAGCAGGCAATTCCAGTCGCTTTCCTGCACCGTGATGTCCTTGCCGAGGGCGGCGACCAGGTCGTCGCGGCTCTTTGGCGGCAAGCCGCGGAATTCGATTGCCGCCTGGTCACCGCGGATGGCTTGCACGCGCAGCGACTGCGTCTTGGCGAAAATGGCCTCGAAGCCATCGAGGTAGGGCAGCCCGGCGTGATAATAGTTGGGATTGCGCTTGCCGCGCACGGCCGCGCCCGCCTCGCGCGCCTCGAACACGAAGGGTCCTGAGCCCATCACGTTCTGCTCGAACCAGTGCGGGTCCTTGTCGAGGATCGCCTTGGCATAAATAAAGTGAAAGGGCGAAGCGAGCGCCGGCAAGAACGCGCCCGACGGATACTTGAGCTTCATGACGAAGGTTTCGTCATCGGGCGCAGATGTGCTCTCGACCATCTGAAAGTGCTCTTTGCGCGGGCTCTGCACGCCATCGGGCGGAAAGATGATGTGCTGGAAGGAGGCATTGACATCCTTGGCCGTCAGGTCCGAACCGTCATGGAACTTGACACCCTTGCGGATCTTGAACGTGTAGGTCTTGTCGCCATCGGTCGGCTTGGGCAGCTCGGTGCACAGGTCGCACACGAAGTCCGTGGTCGAAGCGGGGTTCTGCGGATCGACCCTGATGAGCACGCTGTAGAACGGCGCGATCGGGTGGATCAGGGCAAAGGTCGTTTCGCGGTGGCCGTCGAAGCTCGGCGGCTCATCGGGCACCACGAATTTCAAGATGCCACCCTTCTTGGGTGTCTCGGCGCTGAGCGCGGCCGAAAACGACACCGCGAGTAAGGCCGCGCTCGCCAAGGAGACAAGTTTGCCACGCCGAAGTTGCATTGCCGGGTCCTCCCACATATCTGCTGTGCTGTTGTTCAGCTTGGGGCGTGCGCGCAGCATGTCTCAAAATGTGGGGCAATTCAAAGCGCGGAACTGTCGCGCAAGGGGATAGCGGCGCCGAGTCGCGCTCTCGATCCTGCGTGGTCTCCCAGCGCCGCCGTTGCCGCAACCGGCGGCGTCCCGCGTTCCTATTCACCTTTAGTATGGGATAGTATGGGAGCCGCACAGGCGCGTGGCGGAGCGATCCGCTTGGCGCCTTCGCAGGCGGCATCGCGCGTGCCGGCGGCCTAACGACGCCGGCCGGACCACCGGGGCCGAGATGCTCCAGGCTTGGGGGCGGGTGCTCAGCTCGCTTCGAAGAGGTCGGCCGGGCGCTTGAGGATCGCCGTCGCTTTGGCGGGGGAGATTTTGAATTCCCAGTCCTTGCTGCGGGCGGTGATCTCGTCGGCCTGCTTTTTGGCGTCGCCTTCGCCGGTCGCGGTCAGCGACAGCCAGGTATCCTCGCCGTCCTTGCGCAGGCTGAGCGTCACGGCCAGGCCACCGTCGGCCTCGAGCCGGGCGGTGGAGACCTCCCCCGCGGCCCGGTCGAGCTTGCGCACGTCCTCAAGATCGATGGAGCCGACCGCGCGCACGATCTGATCGACGTCGGCGCCCTGCTTCAGCTTTTTGCCTGCGGGGACCGTCACCAACTTGTGCTTGCCGGCCTCCCCTTCGCGTTCGATCCGGAGCGCGGCTTCGTTCGGAATCTCCACCGTCACCGCCTTGATTTTTGAGGCCTCCAGGTCGAGCAGCGTGGGCTGCACCCAGTCGCGCACGCTGGCCGAGACCTGCACGTCGGCATTGGCGAGCCAGGCCTGGGCATCGTCGGGCCAACGCACGTAGGTCCCCGATTTGCTGGAGCCGAAGGCATCGATGCGCTTCTTGCCGATAATCGCCTGGGCGATCACCCCCCCTTGCTGGTCGAGCAGCCGCACCTCGCGCGACTTGGTGTCCTTGGCGCCGGCATCCTCGAGTTCGAGCATAGCGAAGCGGTCGCTCTTGCGGGTTTTGGGTTCGACCAGTTGTGCCTCGGCAAGCCGCACCAGCAAGGTCCGCACCGGCTCGGCCTTGGCGGGATAGCCGCCCCGGTCGGCCAAGACCCAGTCTTGCTCCTTGCGCTCGAGCGCCAGCTTCTTGTCGCCCTGGCGCAGCTCGATGCGTGCGATCTTCGCCCCTTGCGAGGCCAAACCCGAGAACAGCGGTGCGCCCGTTACCTTCGCCTGCGACCAGCGGTTCTGCGCGATGTAGGTGGCGGCGGCGACGACAAACGCCACCAGGGCGACGATGCCAAGCTCCGCGATCGTTCTGGGCTTCATGCCGCGTCTCCCTGATCGTTACCCGAGCGGTCGTTGTTGCCGTTGCCGTCGCGGCGCCGCCGCTGCAGGGCAGCCCAACCGACCCCACCGACGCCGATCAAAAGTGGCACCAGGGCAATGTTGGTGAACTTGAGCCAGCCGTCGAGCCTATCGATATCCTCGCGCAGGGCACGCTTGACCTCGCGCAGCTCGCGTCGGGTGGCCAGCATGTCGGAGCGGAACTTCTCGATGGTCTGCTTCTCGCTTTCGGTCAGGATCGTGGCACCGGCGTCGCCGGCGCTTTCCAGCTTGGCCAACTGGCCCTGCACGTCTTTCAGCTTGTTGGTGAGAAGCTGCTCCTTTTCCCGATAGCGCTGTTCGGCATCGCGCCGTAGCTCATTGACAAGCTTGAAGGGACGCTCCTCGACGCCGCGAGCGCGCAAGCCGATGAGCGAATCGGAGCCCGAGAGATTGTCCAAGGCATTGACCACCAGGGCGGCGTTGCTGGCATTGGGGATTGCCACCTGCTGGCCCAGGAACTCGCGCGTGTCGACCCAGAACTGGTCGGACAGGAGATCCGTATCGGCGACCACCACAACATTGATGCGCCCGCTCGTGCGCGCGGGTTTGATCGGTGGCGCGGCCTCCGGCTTTTGTTCGGCCTTGGGCTCGGTATTGGGCTCGGCTTTGGCCTCGGCTTTGGCTTCTGGCGCCTTGCCCTCGGCGGCATCGGCCGCCTTCTCCGCGGGCTTGGCGACCCCGTCGGGGAAGGCGGTATTGGCCTCGCCGGTAATGCGCGCGGCCAGCATCATGGGCTTGCCTTCTGGCTTATAGGCGCGCAACAGACCGACTGGATCGGGCATGGCGGCGAACTTGTCGGCGGGAATTTGCATGGCCCGATCGCTGGTCATGAGGATGGGTGAGACCTGCGTCTTGGCCCCTTCGGCCTTGCTCAGAAAACCTGGGGTCGACAGGTTGATGCGCTCGATGCCGCCGGAGAGGACGTCCTTCTCATCGATACGCGAGCGGTCGAGCGTCAACCAGGCGACATACTCGGTCACGACGGGTCGCGCGCCGCCGCCGAACTGCACGCGGCGGGCGCTGGCGATATCGCCAGCCGTCTTGCTCGCATCGAAGTCCACACCCCAGGCCTTCAAGATCTTGACGAAATCGCTGGTCGGCGCGCCCGGACCCATCCCCATGGGTCCCATGCGTCCGAGCTCCGCCACGGGATCGACGAAGACGAGCGCCTTGCCGCCGCCGAGCACGAATTGATCGACGGCAAGGGCCGCCTCCGGCGTCAGCTTGTCGGGCTGGGCAATCATCAACACGTCGACATCGGCGGGAATTTCCTTGGCATCCTGGTTGATCGATTTGACCTCGAAAAACTCGCGGATCTGCTCCATCACCATCTGTGGCGGCTGCGGGCGGCCACCACCCATCATCGCCATGGGCGCCATGCCGCCGTCGAGGGGCAGGCCGGTGATGAGCCCGACCACGCGCTTCTTCGGATTGGCCAGCGTATAGATGAGCTTGGTGACGTCGTACTCCACGAAGGATTCGCGGTCGTTGCTGAAGAAGGCGATCGAGGCGTCGTTGTCGGTCGAGTTGTTGCCGGTCAAGCCGAAGTAACCGGTCTCGCCTTCCGTATTGAGCCGAATGCCCCGCAAGCCGGCGGCGACGGCCCGATCCTCAGCATCGGAGAAGGGCTCCGGGTCGAACACGGCGACCTCCAACTGTCCCCGAGAAATGTCGCGATACTGCTCGAGCAACGAGCGCACCCGCTCGAAATAGCGCGCGTAGGAGGGGGCCGCCTCGCCGAGGCGCTTGGAAAAGTAGAGGCGCAAGCTGATGGGCTCGTCGATGTTGCGCAGGACGGAGCGCGTGCCCTCCGAAATCGTGAAGAGCCGCTGTTGCGTCAAATCCGCCTTCACCGAGCGGAACGCGGTCGCGGCGAACAGATTGACGGAGAGCAGAATGACGGCGCCAAGCGCAAGGCCAATCCAGGCCAGGGCGTGGCGGGGAAGGTGGGCAACCTGCGCCGTCAGGCGGTCGAAGGCGGCACGCAGAGGGGCGAGGATTTGGTCCATGGAGCTGGCCTCAGTCCGCTTTTTTGATTTCGACAATCACCCGGTTGGCGAACAGGGCGAAGGCGATGAGCGACAGGTAGAAGAGGATGCTGGAGAGCTGCACCACGCCTTTGGTGATGCGATCGAAGTGCGACAGGAAGCTCAGCGAGGAGATCGCCGAAACCAGGAACTCCGGGGCCCAGGCGCGCAAGGAGCCGAGCACCAACTCAAGACCGCTCATCACCAACAGAAAGCAGATGGTGGCGGCAATGATGAAGGCGATGACCTGGTTCTTGGTCAGGGCGGAGATGCACGAGCCGATCGCCAGGAAGGCCCCTGCCATCAGGAAGCTGCCGATGTAGCTGGCAAAGATCACGCCATTGTCGGGGTCGCCCAGCACGTTGACCGTGATCCACATCGGCAGCGTCGCCAACAGGGCAACCCCGATGAAGGCCCAGGCGGCGAGAAACTTGCCGAGGATCGCCTCCCAGGGCGAGATCGGCAGGGTCATCAGCAGTTCGATGGTGCCGGTTTTGCGTTCCTCGGCCCACAGCCGCATGGCGACGGCGGGCACCAACAGCAGGTAGAGCCAGGGATGGTATTGGAAGAAGGCTGCGAGATCGGCCTGCCCGCGCTCGAAGAAGCCCCCGACATAGAAGGCAAAGGCGCCCGTCAGCGCCACAAAGATGATGAGAAACACGGTGGCGAGCGGCGTGCTGAAGTAGGCGGCGAACTCGCGCTTGGTGATCGCCCAGGTTTTGCGTACGAACTCAGCCATGCCGCGCCCCATCGTCGGAAGTGGTGATCTCGCGAAAGACTTCATCGAGGCTGCCACGCTGCACGATCACTTCTTCCACTTCGATCAAGCGCGTGCGGATCAGTGAGGCCAGCTGCGGGGCGGCCGGTGCACCGTCGCGTGGTGCGGCCTGCAGGCGGACCTTACCGTTGCTGGCGCCGACGGCCTCGACGCTGGCGATGGCGGCAAACTCCAGGAGTGCCTTCTTGACGGCCTCGGCGCGGCTGGAGGGGACGTGCATGGCGATGGTGCCGTGATAGGACAGGCGTCGCATCAAGGACTCGGCCGTGCCGTCGGCCACGATCCTGCCCTTGTTGATGATGACCGCGCGTGAGCAGACGGCCTCCACCTCTTCGAGGATGTGCGTGGACACGATGATGGCTTTGTCTTTGGCCATCTCGGTGATGAGTTTGCGCACATGGTGCTTCTGGTTGGGATCGAGGCCGTCGGTCGGCTCGTCCATAATCAAGACCTGCGGATCGTGCAGGATCGCCTGCGCCATGCCGACCCGGCGCTTGTAGCCCTTCGACAGCGTATCGATCTTCTGTTCAAGGACCGATTCCAGTGCGGCCTTGTCCACGGCGGCGTCGATGCGGCGGTTGGCCTCCGCGCCCTCGAAACCGCGGATCTCGGCAATGAATTGCAAAAAGCGCCGGGTGTTCATGTCGCCGTAGGCGGGTGCCCCCTCGGGCATGTAGCCCAGTTGGGCCTTGGCCGCGATCGGCCGGTCGGCGACGCTAATGCCGCCGATGTAGGCGCTGCCGGAATCCGGTTCCAGGAAGCCCGTCAGCATTTTCATGGTGGTCGACTTGCCCGCCCCGTTGGGGCCAAGGAAGCCTAGCACCTCGCCTTTTACGACCTCGAGCGAGATGCCATCGACCGCATTGATCGCGCCAAAGCGTTTGCGCAAATCGCGCGCCTCGATCAGGACCGGCATCAGTTTCACTCCCCAATATGCTGCGGACCACATTTTTCTAAGACGGCCAGCGCGCGGCCGATAGCCTGAGAGTTTGGCTATAAATGGGTGTGGGCAGCCATCCAGGTGGGCCAGAACCCCCGACGCGCTGCTTTAGGCCTTTGATCAGAAAGTGCGCCGGGGTGTCAAGGGGGTTGAATGGTCACCTTTTCCCCGTCTGATAGGGGCACGCTCGCGCCCGGCGGCGCGGCGATCCCGCGTCGGGGCGGCAAGCCTGCGGCCTTGGCTATGACACGTTGCCTCACCGGCGCTCTTGCTTGCGGCATGCCGCTGCGGCGCCGCAGCCGCCGGGGTACCCTTGGCCTCGGCTCCACTTCTCCATTAGAGTGGCGCCAACTCAAACTCAGATGTCGGGAGGACACGCAATGATCAGGCATTGGAGAGGCTGGCGCATCGGGCGATGGGCGGGTGCTGCCCTGGCGCTGGCGATGTTCGGCGTCCAGCCGTCGGCAAGCGCGCAGGAGCCCATCAAGATCGGCTTTTCCATGGCGCTGACGGGCCCGCTGGCCGCCAACGGCAAGCAGGCGCTAGTCGGCATGAAGATCTGGGAGGAGCAAACCAACGCCAAGGGAGGTTTGCTCGGCCGGCCGGTCAAGCTCGTCTTCTATGACGATCAGTCGAATTCATCGACGGTGCCGGGCATCTACACGAAGCTGCTCGACGTCGACAAGGTGGACCTTGTGCTTGGCCCCTATGCCACGGCGATGGCGGCACCGGCGATGCCGGTCATCATGCAGAAGGGCAAGACCTTCATCATCCTGTTTGGTTTGGCGGTGAACAGCGAGTTCAACTACCCGAAGTTCTTCGCCATGATCCCGACCGGGCAGGATACCAAGCCCTCCTTTACCAAGGGCTTTTTCGATGTCGCTGCCCAGCAGAAGCCAAAACCCGAGACGGTGGCGCTGATTGCAGCCGACCAGGAATTCTCGCGCAATGCCTGCGAGGGGGCGCGCTCCAATATCAAGGCGCACAAGTTGAAGATCGTTTATGATAAGACCTACCCGCCGACGACGACGGACTTCGCCCCCATCGTGCGCGCCATCCAGGCGGCCAATCCAGATATCGTGACGATCTGCTCCTACCCGCTCGACTCGGTCGGCATGGTCAAGGCCGTGAACGAGCTCAACTATCGGCCAAAGCTAATCGGTGGCGCCATGGTTGGCTTGCAGGCCACCGTGTTCAAGAACCAGCTTGGGCCTCTCCTCAACGGCTTCGTGAACTACGAAACCTGGGTGCCCGATAAGAAGATGATGTACGAGGGTACGGAGGAGTTCTTCAAGACCTACCAGGACCGCGCAAAGGCCGAGGGCGTCGATCCGCTTGGCTACTACTTGGGGGGCTGGGGGTACGCCTACATCCAGGTGCTTGGCGACGCCGTCCGCGGCGCCAATACCCTCAACGATGACAAGCTTGCCGAATACATCAAAAAGACGACCTTCAAGACCATCCACGGCAGCATCAAATTCGCAGACAACGGGGAGTGGGCCGAGGGTCGGATGCTGCAGGTGCAGTATCACGGTATCAAGCAGGGTGATGGGCTCGATGTCTATCGCGGCATGTCTTACCAGACCGTGCTGACGCCGGACGACCTGAAAACCGGGGAGCTGGTTTATCCCTACGAAAAGGCGAAATAGGCGCGACACTGGTGAGGGCCAGGGCGCGGGCTTGCGGGGGCAGCCGGCGCTCGCTCAGGCGCGCGCAAGCGGGGGCCCGCACAGGCCCCCCGGGCCTTGCGCGTCTTGCGGCCGGCCGCTACATCACGCTCGGCTTGGCGTTACCCGCGGCCGGGATGCGGGCCAAGACTGCAGATGCCCCAGTGGCGGAACCGGTAGACGCGCCAGACTCAAAATCTGGTACTCGCAAGGGTGTGGGGGTTCGAGTCCCTCCTGGGGCACCATCCCTGGCTCAATTCGTTGATTTTATTCAGCCAATCCGCCCGCACCTAGGCTCATGGGCTCCAAGGTGCGGGCGGATTGTCAGCTATTTGTTCCCAGCAAGTGAGCGCTCTTGCCTGCTAGTCGCCTGTGGTTTGCGGCGCGGGTGTAAAGCTCAGCCTGCTTGATATCGAGCCAGCCAAACAGGGCCATCATCTCGTGCGTGGTGGCGCCGCGCTCCGCTGCTGCAGCGGGCTGCGGCCTGGTGGATCACAACATTGCTGACCGTGCCGCGCGAGTGCATGTGCTGCGGCACGAGTTTCCTGTGCGAGCCCAGCGCGGCGGCGCTGCTCATGGCTCGACCGATCAGCGGCTGCGCCAGCGTCGCCATCAATGGCGTATGCAAAGGGTGTTGGGGTGACGAGAGCGAAACGATGGCGCACCGGCTGGAAGCGGCGGCCACTGACAAACTTCGACAGGTTTGCCCCGGTGGAAAACTTGAGTGCTACAATTAGTGCAACGACAAGAACGGAGGCACGATCATGCCAGAAACATTTCCACGGGCTCCCGTAAATACGGGGCGCCGACACTTACCATCGCTCACGACCACCAACCCGACGTAATCGCGACCTTGCCGCCACGGCAGCCGAGAAATTGCGCAAGCTCCGGCAGGCGGATGCGGACGCATTCGCGCTCGTGCCAGAGTTCGAGGCCGTCCGCTTGGCAAAGCTCGAAGAAATCAGCGCACGGAATAGGGTCGAAACCCTCACAAAACCTGCATCCCTCGGCGGTCACGCACTCGACGGGTCGGAAGGTCGGCGTCTATAACGTGCCCAACGTGCCAGCCATTGGTTTCGCGTCACTGCCCAATGTGATCGGCCTCGTCGCCTGGGCGATGAAGGACGAAATTATCGCAAAGCTCGACGGCCTAATTGACCAAGCATGCCCGACGACGAAGGACTAAGCCATGAGCAACGCGAGCGGCTCGATGCTGAGATAATGACCGAGCTTTTGCAAACCGCACGTGCCGAGGCCCATTGTTGTTGGGAAGCGTCAATTGAATGGCGGGCCGACGCAGATTCCAAGGCCGTGCTAGGCCTCGAGCTCATTGTGCGGCCCATGATGGAAGCGCGTGGCCCTAGTCCAGAGCACGCATATGACATTGTTGGTGTCGGTGCGCGCTGAGCACCGGGGGCGATTGTTCTTAGCTGCAGCCAATAAGGAAAAGCTCCAATGAAGAGGAGGCCCTACGCCTCTTCCCTTCCCAAGTACGAAAGTTATTGGCTTGTACTATTCCGTACCAAAATCGCCTGCAGCGACGATGGTTCGTCGTTGCCCTATGGCCAAGCCTACGCTTACTTTCGGGCAACGCTGAGAGAAGTTGCACCCCGCTGAACTTGTCTTAGCGCCGACGGGCCCCCATCCCTCTGGGGGCCCGTTATCCCATCAGATGCAAGCACTTCATGTACCACCCGGCCGGTCAGGGCGCATGCGCCCTTCGGAAAAAATAAAAGCCGTGCTGCCTCAGGTGTCGCGTGACTTCCTCGAAATCATCGAGGTTCCGAGTTCTCTCTGCTGTCACGAAGCTCCATTGTGTGGATGGCGATGCGCGCGGGATGCTTCGGCCAGTCACGTCGGTTGAATAAGCGAACCTATCGTGGCTGCTTTCATCTCGAAAAAGATAAACGAGCATGGCGCGCGCGCCCCTGATCCGCCCGCTGTGTCGGGCTGTCCCGCGTCGCCCGCGCTCTTACTGTAATGAAACGCGCGGCGTAGGAGATCGCAAGCTCGACGAATTGTTTAGAGTGGTTGCGAGTGTGCCGCACGTGGCATTTTCGTACGCCTACGTACATTCACAACGGCTCGCCGCTGCCACTAACCTTACGCGGCGCGCCAAGCTCGCGAGGATGAACGTACACGGAGCCCCCAAGGCAACCAATGTCCCCTGTTTTATCGCGCGCGTTAGGTAGGAAGACCACATGCGCCGTTCGAAAGCGTACGATGTCGTCCGGCGCACGGTCACGGTTCCTGGGTTACAACTCACTGCCCGAGCGGGCTCGTACACCCAACGGACGTAATTATGCCATGCGGTACTATCTCAACATCCTCACGGAGAAGGGCATACTTAAGGATCTCGACGGTGAGGAGTTTACCGATATCTATGCCGCCATGGTCGAAGCGGAGCAAAGTGCCCGAGCGCTCATGGCGAGTGAGCTTGCAGCCGGCCGAAGGCTGTTGCCCGACTGGGGAATTCAAATTGCCAATAGCCGCGGGGTCGTATTCGACCAGGTAACCTTCGGCGAACTCCTCCGCCGCGATGGATCGCCAGTGCCCGCTCACATGGCGGCCCGAGCGTCAGAAATCGTCAAGCGCGCCCGCGCATCAGATGAGGGGGCCCGGGCGTCAGTCCATGAATTGCGGAGGCTTAGGAGAGAGGTCCGGCAGCGCCTAGATAAGACGCACGCAGAGCTGAGGACATTACTTCGGCTGGCAGCGACGCTCGCGAAGCTGACGAACTGAGGCGCGCGGTTACTTATCCCTTGAAGTTTCTGATGCACAGGACAATGGATGAGACCACGCTAGCGGCCTCTGCCAGGACGTGGCCAGCGGACGGTGTGTGGTGCAAGCGGAATTCGTCCGCCGACGGTTCCGCGCGGGGTCGGCCCTTAACGCGACAACGCAAGCCCCAGGCCTCAGCGGCTGCTCCATGCCGGCTGAGGCCTTCGAGCATCTAATCGGATCTAGCCCGACTTTGTTTTCAGCGCTACTCTTCAGAGCGCAAATACAGCCTTGATCGCTTTCTGAGTTGAGGCTCCGCTAACCAATGACACCTCAAGACGCCTTGCAACGGCTTATCGATGGTAATTGGCACGCTCGGGTGCGGTTGGCTCTGACGCGAGCAGACGAGCTGATTGGTGACGCCGAGGCCCGGGTTGCAGAGCATGCGGCCCACCATGGCAACGCTCGAAAAGAGCGACCCCGAACTTCATGCTGTTTCAAAAAGTCTGCAGTGCAACTTAGAACAAGGATTGCGCCTTTGATGCTTCATCGCGGCCATCTGGTGCGGGATTTAGCTTACATCGAGCGCAAGAAGTACATTGCGTTGGGTCGCCATTTCAAATTGGGCAAAGCGGATCGGATGGTCCCCACATAGCCATCAGTTGACACTCCTGGCGAGAGCGTCGTTCAGCCGTGCCAGCGTCCGCAGCTGGTCTTGAGCTTCCGCAATGCTCGCACGAATGCCGGCTCGCCGGTTACGGCCTCGGCGGATCGTGTCTCGCACGTCGTCAATTAGCTGCCGCGTGTTTCCTGAGGCCAAAGGTGTGCCAAGCGTAACATTGCCGAAGGCAAGCGCACTAAAGCTGATGGTGTCTAATATCGTGCCTTCGGCATCGGCTATCTGAACACGCCATGCAACCGGGGGAGGGCGGCCAGCCAGTAGCTCTTGGGCCATAAGCTCGCGCCCGCTCCGGCACGCTTCCGCACGTGCCGTCTCAAGATCGGCACACTCTTGGCCTTCCGGATCAATGATCCGTTCAATGTCCGTGAGGATGTGGATGAAGAACCTCAAATTGTCCTCCACTCATGCCGACGGGAAACGCGCCCACACGGCTATTTTAGCACACCGACAGACCATTTGTATAAGCGGCGCGGAACCTTGGGGTATCGAACGCATTAGCCAAGCGTAAACATGGCCTATTCCGGAGTTTTAGGCTCCGCTACCAATAATGGCACCGGAAGACGACCAGAGGCTTAGCGATGAGCACGCCCATGTGCTGGGGGGATCTGGCGCGACTAGATGAGGCGATCCGTGACGCCGAGGCTCGGGTCGCTCAGCATGCGGCCCACATGGCAAAGCTGGAAAAGAACCCCGAACTTCATGCTGTTTCACGGAAACTGCACGGCAACTTGGAAGAAGGATTGCGCCTTTTGATGGATCAACGCACCCATCTTGGGCGGGAGTTAGCGTACATAGAGCGTAAGTAGGACGTTGCGTTGGACCACCATTGCAAATTTGGCAAAGCTGAGTGGATGCCCCTCACCTAAGTGATCGCCCAACACCCCCGGGGAGAGTTTGCACCCCTACTTTTCTCAGCGCTGGCGGGCTGTCATCCCTCTGGGGCGTTCGCCCTCAGGCTAGAAGCCGTCCGCGCGCAGACGCCCCAAAAGCGCCTCACTTTCGCATAATCGCATTGCGCGAGCGTTTCAAATGAGCGCTCGTCATTTCAAGGCCTCGGCGCAAGAGCACGAGCTGCACCATGCTCTTGTGAAGCATCATTACGATTTCTGGAGGCAAACCTTTTACAGCGGGAAATCGAATGCGGCCAATGCAATCGTCGGGGGGGAGCCCGTTCATCATGACGCTCACCTAGTCTCCGCGACTCGGACCAAGAATATGCGCTATTCCTGGGTGCGGCGCAATTACTGTGGCGCGACCTACTCGATGGCCAATCCGGCACAGCTACCCGATGGCTAATCCTGGCACAGACCGACCAATCCCGCTGGCGCGGCACCGCGTCGTGATTGAAAGGTCTAGGACTTGAAATCAATGAACTTGCCGTCGCGGCGCTTGCCGTGAATGTTCGCCCTTCTGATCCTGGATCTTATGCTTTCTCTCACGCTCGTTGAGACGATTGATCAAATCGACCCAACGCTCAGGCAGGGGTTCGTTGGCGACCCCGTCGTAGCTGGTACGCAGCTCCCTGCTGATCAAACTAAGGAACGGGGGTGAGACTTGCCGCACGAGATCCTCCAATGCGTCGCCGCTCATAAAAAAAACCCAAAGGGGACCGCACGGTTCCGTAGTTAAATCTCAGGCTTGATCATTCCTATCAAGATCGGCTGCATCTCCTCGCGTTTGATCCTACGCCTGTTGCGCTAGGGGTGCTCACCGCGTCTGTGTGTCTCGTTGATGCCTGCCCTCGCGCGGACCCGGCGAGCTTTTTTCCTACTGTGGGAGGAACCGCGAAACAAAAGTGGGAAGGATCATCGTCTATGTAGGGTGACCTGGCGAGGGTCTGAGATTTGCCGAAGCAAAACCTGGTCGGCCCGCGCAATTGCTTCGTAGGCGTCGGATATATTGCGCCGACTGGCGAACACTGAGTGGCGCATGTCCGCTATATCGGAGCGCATGCGCGCTCTGGTTTCGTCAAAGCTTAGGGGCGGCACGATCAGTGGAAGTCGCCTGGGGTGGGGAAATGCCATTGCGCTCCCTCCTGTAGTAAGGTCAGGCGGGAGCGGATTGTGGGCTCTCTCAGCCGGCGACGCCTGGGGGCGTTCCTTTGTCGCCGATGTCAGCATAATAGCCTATAAGCTGGTTTGGTTCCACTGCGTAGCTCAGGTTAGGCGTCCTGCGAGTTCGCAGAGGCAGCTGGGCCGGGCATCAAGAATGACACTTTCTGCCCGCCGTCGAGAGGGCGGCCGCTCGCGCCGTAGATGGCGGACATAGTCGATGATGCTCCGGCTGAGAGGATAGCCTTTTGGCGTCCTTCGTACCACGCCTTCGCGCTTGTTGACGTAGGGCCTGCTGACATCAATCCACTGGGCCAACTCCGTCGCACTGACGAAGCGCTCAGCGGCTTCCTTGGCAGCGTTTTTCGCCATCGCTTGCAACTGTAAGCCCGAATTTAGAGAGGGCAAATATTCGCAATGCCCGCCGTCGCGCGGACCCGGCGAGCCCCCACCAGATCCCGCACTCGACGGATAACCCCACGCGGCGATCGGATATCGGCCACCAGTTGCGTCAGTTAGCGTCGCATCAGACGCCCGCGCCGAGGCGACCCCACCGTCAAAGCAAACCGATGGGAAACATAGAAGGCATGACCGACCATCCCCGCTTCGAGCCGATCAGAGGCGCGCAGGGGGAGGCGCACCTCAAGTACAACGGCGGACGCTTGGTCGACTCCGTGCTGAGTCTCATCGATTGGTGGCTGGCGGCGCGCAAATCGGCGCCACCCATCGCGCGGGGTTATGAAGGCGATGGCACCAAGAGAAAGAGGTGAGAAACATGGGCGGTAGGGAGATAGGGCTTTCGCTCGTTACCGCAGTTTGGATCGCAGTTCTGGCTGGTCAAGCCTTGGGCAAGCCGGAAGAGGCTCAGGCGACTGCCAGAGTGACGCGTAATGTGTTGATGGTTGTGGCCGGCAACACAGCTGGGCCACCCGGCAAATTCCTGCCCCCACCGCCGCCGAGGACCCTGCAGCGGGCACCGGAGGGGACGGCGCGGAGACTCATAGACGCCCAAGCGTCGAGGGCGATCCGGCGTGAGCTTTTCCGCAAGCACTATCAACGACCGGGGCAGGACTATCGCAAGCGAAGCTCGCACAGGCGCCGAACTGCCAGCGCTAGGGCTCGGGCTTTTGCGGTCGACGAGTTTGGTGGATCAAAAAGGCCTAGGGGGCAGTTGTGACAACCAGCTCCTCGTTTTCGACAGCAAAGGCCGAAGCGTCCGCCGGCCGCATTGTCGCCGCCCTCACCCATGACATCCAGAACAACTGGTACGTTGTGAGGAAATAAGGAACCAATGCGGTCGCTCTTCTGCAAGAGCCTTGTTCTCAACGTTGCAATGCTGGCTGTCCTGGTCACGCATGTCGGCGTAGCCATTGCACAAACGGAGGAGACGGCTGATGCGCTGAGTGCCAGAGCCGAGGTCCTCTACAAAGCCGGAAAACGCGCGGAGGCGCTGGTGATGGCGGAGCGCGCTGCTGCCGTGGCGGAGCACCAGCTTGGTCCTCATCACCTGACGATGGCGCCGCTGCTCGATGACATTGCGCGCCTTCGCTACTGGCTCGGCCAGTACGCAGAAGCCGAGCCACCTTACCGGCGTGCGCTCGTCATCCGTGAGCGTGCCTTGGGGACCGACCACCCAGAAGTCTCTGCGACGCTCAATGACCTGGCCGTGCTTCTGCATGCGCAGGGGCGCTATGACGACGTCGAGCCGCTCCTCAAACGCGCCCTCGCGATCCGCGAAAAGGCCCTGGGGCCGGAGCACCCAGACGTCGGTACGACGTTCAGCAATCTGGGCGTTCTCTACGCCGCTCAGGGGCGCTACGCCGAAGCCGAGCACTTTTCGCAACGTGCGCTCGTAGTCCGGGAGAAGGCGCTGGGCCCGCAGCACGCAAGTGTCGGCGAGGCGCTCAACAACCTTGCCATGCTCTTTGAGAGCCAGGGGCGCTACGCGGACGCGGAACGGCTGCTGCTGCGCGCGCTCGCCATCCGGCAAGAAGCGGTGGATCAGATCACGCCCGGTGCGACCCCGGGCCAGGCCCACCGCGACCTCGCAGTGACGGCGAACAATGTGGCCGGGCTCCTTTACAGGCTGGATCGCTATGCTGAGGCGGTGGAGGCCTTCAAGGCCATTGCCTCATTGCACGAAGTCATGCTGGGTCCCCACCATCCCGATGTTGCCACCGTGCTCAACAACATCGGTGCAGCGTACCGGGCGCAGGGACGCCACATCGACGCCGAGCCTTTCCTTCGCCGGGCGATCTCGATCTGGGAGAAGGCTCTGGGGCCCGACCACACGCTCGTTGCTGTCGCCTTGGACAACGTCGCGGTGTCGCAGCAGACCCAGGGCCACCACGCCGAAGCCGAGTCGCTGTACGAGCGCGCGCTTGCAATCCGCGAAAGGGCATTTGGCGCGGACCACGCCGAGGTGGGTCAGTCGCTTAGCTACCTTGCAGGGCTCGCTTTCGGCCGGGGAGACTGGGTGCGTGCCGCAGACCTCTGGCGGCGCAGCACGTCGGTGCTCATTCGGCGCATCGACCGCGGAACCTTAGGACCGCGGACAAGGTCAGGAGAGAAGGCGAGAGGTGAGGTGGAGCAATCGAGCCATCAGTTCTGGTCGCTTGCCAAGGCCGTCTATCGCCTGGAGCCGCAAGGCCAAGGGCCAGACCTCCCACGCACAGACGAGATGTTCCAGACCGCACAATGGGCGATCGCATCGGAGGCGGCACGGGCGTTGGCGCAGATGGCCGCGCGTGGGGCAAAAGGCGATCCGGCAATGGCCGGGCTTGTACGCGAGCGCCAGGACCTTGTCGACGAGTGGCTTATGCGCGACGCGGCGCGCACCGCAGCTATGGCGCAGCCGCCGGACAAGCGCGATCGCGAACGTGAGGCGGCCAACTCGACTAGGTTGGCCCAGATCGACGCAAGAATCGCGGCCATCGACCAGCGCTTGGCAACCGAATTCCCCGACTATGCGTCTTTCGTCAGCCCGGCGCCAACGTCGGTGGCGGGGGTTCAGGCTCAGCTCGGCTCCAATGAAGCCCTCGTCCTGTTCCTCGACACGCCACAGCTGCAGCCCGTGCCCGAGGAGACCTTTATCTGGGTCGTCACCAAGAGCGCCGTGCGATGGGCTCGCTCCGACCTTGGCCGGACCAAGCTCTCCCGCGAGGTAGAGGCGCTGCGGTGTGGACTCGACCCCCTGGCGTGGGCCAGTGACAGCGGCCGCAAGTGTGCGGAACTCCTGGCGCTTCCACCCCACCGGATTCCGACGGGAAACATGCCGCTGCCCTTCGACAGGGGCCGAGCACACGCCCTGTACCAAGCGCTGCTCGGGCCGGTCGAAGACCTGATCCGGGACAAGCATCTGCTGATTGTTCCATCCGGCTCGCTGACCCAGCTTCCCTTCCAGGTGCTCATCACAACGCCGGACACAGGCCCCGGCTATCGGTCAGCCGCGTGGCTCTTGCGTAAGCATGCGCTGACTATCCTGCCCAGTGTCTCTTCGCTGAAGGCGCTCAGGCGCGATGCGAAGGCGAGCCGCGCAGGCAAACCCTACCTGGGCGTCGGCAACCCGCTGCTTGAAGGGGCCGACGGCCGATACGCCAGGCTCGCCAAGCAGGCGCGTGAGAAGAAGGCCTGTCCACCGACGGCGCAGCACAAGGCGCAGGCGGCGCGCTTGAGCGCGCGCGGCGGTATCCGCCAGGTCACGATGTCTGGTGGACTTGCTGATCTTGCGCACGTGCGTGCGCAGACGCCGTTACCGGAAACCGCCGATGAGCTATGCGCCGTCGCGCACCAGCTCCGGGCCGGCGACAACGATGTGCGCCTCGGCGCCAGGGCGAGCGAGGGCGACCTCAAAGCCCTGAACGAACGGGGCATGTTGAGCCGATATCGCGTCCTTCACTTTGCAACGCATGGCGCGCTCGCTGGCGAAATGAGCGGCAGTGCCGAGCCCGGGCTTATCCTCAGCCCGCCTGAGCAGGCGACGGCACGCAACGACGGTTACCTGGCTGCCTCAGAGGTTGCCGGTCTCAGGCTGGATGCTGACTGGGCCGTTCTCTCCGCCTGCAACACGGCTGCCGGGGGCGCCGACAACGCCGAGGCGCTCTCGGGCCTCGCGCGTGCGTTCTTCTATGCGGGAGCCCGCGCGCTGCTGGTGTCGCACTGGGCCGTCGATTCCGACGCGACGGTGAAACTCATCACCAAGACGCTGGCGAGCGCCGCTGCCACCAAGGCCACCGGGCGTGCGGAGGCGCTGCGCCGCTCGATGCTGGCCCTCATCGAACGGGGTGAGCCGCACGAGGCCCATCCGGCCTACTGGGCACCGTTCGTGGTCGTAGGCGAAGGGGCAGGGGAGCCATAACCGGAGATCGAAGCATCCCGGTTCAAGTCGCAGGTCAACTCCACTAAACTTCCGGGGCGAACGAGGTGTGATCACTGCAAACACAAGCCCCCGGTTCCAACCCGGAGGTTCGGAGTCGACACCCATCAGCTCGCAATCGGCTTGTGGTCGCCCGCGTGGCGAGACCAGCGCACTTTGGGAGATGGAGCGCAACCAGAGGAGCCGTAAGCCGAACAACGCGCGCGGCGTTGGTCGCGAACCAGCGCCGGCACGGCTACAGGTCCGACCTCTTGGCGCAGTCGAGATCATCTTGGACGGGCGCCATCTTTCTTCGCATTACTCATTGCGGCGGACCATCGAGTAGACAATGTAGGCAACATAAAGAAATGAGCCTAGCGATGAAACTGCGCCTGCCAAGTAGGTCCAGGCAGCAGCACCTAGCACTTTCTCAATTCCTTCCACTTGTTGTTCGCCACGAATAATTCCCTGGTCCACCAGCAGCTGCTGTGCGCGAGCGCTGGCATCGAACTCAACCGGCAAAGTAATCAAGGTGAAGAGGGTCTGCGCCCCGAATAAGATGACCCCTGTCCAGGCAAGAGAATTCGCTCCAAGCAGCACTCCGGCGATGAACAACCATGGAGCGACTTTCGCACTCAATTGGACGGCGGGGACAATTAGCGATCGCGCTTTGAGAGGAAGATAACCGGCGGCATCTTGCAACGCATGGCCAGTTTCATGTGCAGCGACGCCCGCGGCTGCAAGGCTGGGCGTATGGTAGACCTCTGGACTAAGGCGTAACGTTTTCGACTGCGGATCGTAGTGGTCGCTCAGCATTCCGGGCGTCGATTCAATGCGCACCCTTTGGAGTCCCCGTGCATCCAGCAATGCTCGCGCCACCTGCGCTCCCGCGATGCCGCCGGAGGTGGCGACCCTGGAATAGCGCACATAGTTCGCTTTGATGCGCGCCTGCGCATACAGGCCAAGCAGCAAGCCAGGCGCGACAAACAACCAGAACGTCGAATCTTCAAACATCGCCGCATTCTTCCCGATTTCGCAATACCGAGTTGTCCTAGTGCCATTGGTGATGCCAGTAAGGGCTCAATGTAACCGATCATCACTTCCGATAGTGAGAGGTACTGATATGCACCATTCCCGCCTATGCGCTGTGCTGATCGACTGCAAGACCTCCGACGTGGACCAGGCCGCGCGCTTCTGGAGCGAGGCGCTGGGCCGCGCCGTTGACCCCAAGCATCCGAACAGCCGCGGCAATTACCGAATGCTGGAGACCCCGGCCGACGAGCTTATCGTCGAGATCCAGCGGGTGGACCACGCGAGTCGTGTTCACATAGACATCGAGACCGATGATATCCCTGCCGAAGTAGCCCGCCTGGAGAAAGTGGGCGCGAAGGTGGTGAGTCGCCTGCGGCGCTGGGTGGTGATGGAGGCGCCGACCGGTCAACGTTTCTGCATCGTACGGGTGCAGCGTCCAGGTTTTCCTAAGAATGCTAACCGTTGGGGCTAGAAATTAACTCCTGCAATTGCGGTGGTCCGCCCCTGCTGGCCTTCATTGGCGCACCCCGACGATCCATGCTGGCGACCCCTTGGCAGGAATGTGAGGGTCAGCCGACGCGCCGGCAAGGTGGATGGGCTTGTCGGAGGTGACCTGACCCCGTTGCAGACGTTTGCCATGATCATCCGTTGACCCCCGGTCGCTACTTCCAAGTGGTTCTATCGGCGTGGCTATGGCGAGTTTGGGGGGCGGCGCAGCAGGGGGGCGAGCGCCTGGATCGACTGCAAGCAACAGCGCCGCTTACGTTGATGCAAAGACTTTCACATCAGGTCACAGGATGCGCTGACAGATCATCCCCTGTTGCGCCGCCCAGCTTAAGCGGGGCAGCCCGTGCTTGTTGCTGTGCAAACCCCCGGCGCTGCACGCCTTGGGTTTCGGTGTCCGCCTGCGCGCTCAGGCATCATCGTGGCACACACGACCTCGACAGGGGCGAAGAATAGCTTCCTCCGGCGTGAAGGCCAGCGCAGCAAACAGTGCATGCGAATTAGGCCGTCCCCACCGCCGCGACGGAATACCTTGAAGTTCCGCGTTACCCTTGCAGCTAGCCGGGGGACACGCCGCTAAGCGGAGAAGGTCCATGGCAAGCAAGCTGGCCACTCTGGGCGGCGCCGCTTTGGCACTGCTCATGGTCTTGAGTTTTTCCACCTCGGCCGATGCCAGGTTCGGAGGTGGGCATTTCGGTGGTGGGCACATGGGTGGGTTCCACATGGGTGGACCGCGCATGGGCGGATTCCACATGGGTGGACCGCGCATGTTTGGGCCCCGGCATTTCGTTGGGCCACGGCATTTCGTTGGGCCGCGGCGCTTCGTTGGGTCGCGGCCCTTTGTCCATAGAGCGCATTTCGCAAGGGTTGCACACTTCCAGAACCGTCGGTTCTTCCACCGCAGATTTCATCGCAACGTTTTCTTCGTCGCCCCGTTCTTCGCCGCAAGCTATGGCTATAGCAATGGCTGCTATTGGCTAAGGCAAAACGCCGTCTACACCGGCAGCCGGTACTGGTGGAATCGTTACTACGCCTGTCTCTACGGCTACTGACAGCACGCTTGAGACGCCCCGGTGCCTCGTGATGCCGGGGCTTTTCCATCGTGGTATCGCTCCCCGCGCGACTATGCAGGACCTCCGCGCAGGGCAAGTCATCGGGTGGTCGGCACCAAACGTGAGTCCATCAGTGTGGTGCCTGGAATCGGGGGTACTGCGGACAGGGATTTGAGGCAGTACGAGCAGGCTGCGGGGACAGCCCTTGAACCTCATCGGACATCTATCGCCTTCCAATTCGGCCACGTCAAACCCTTCCAGATCTGCTTGGTTCCTCATAGCCGGCTCTGCGCCATATGGCGTGAAATATATCGGTAGCTGCTTCAGCCGAGGCAGAAAGATCCTCAGAAATCTGCTGGTCCCACCGGCTGGTACGTGCTCTCAACCAGAACTGAGAGTGCGGACTACGTGATCCGCCCGCGCCTGCGCGGCGCGCGCGCGCCGCACTAATTCCCTTGCTTTGGCCGGATCAGTGCCACGCCATTGCCGGGCCAAGTGGCTCATGAGCATCGACGTCTCCTGAATGGATCGCACTGCGTTCCAGACTGCTTCCTCTGTGGTCTCGTCGAGTTCTGCAAGCAGGCTCTGAGCCGTGAATGCGTGACCCGTATGGCAGCGATAGCGGAATGGGACTTCACCTCGCAATTTCAACAGGGTGCCATGACACTCTGGACAGGTGAACCCCGACGGCTCTCCGTGGTGGACAATAGTGTGTCCGCCCTGGCCTTTCGCGGCTTCCACCTCGACCTCCAGCAGGCGCTTCTTTTTTTTCTCCAGCCGAGTCGGCTCCAGAGCCTTGCCCTGTACGAGCTTTATGAGCAGTGGCGAAAGTTCAGATGACGGCTTGCAATAGTCCACGGTGGCGTTGCGTAAAGCCGTTGCAGGCATGGAGCCGATTAAGGCGTCATGTGGGTCCTGGACCAAAGTGGTACCGCCACACATTTTTATAGCGCGCAATCCTGCCGTGCCATCGTCCAGGCCGCCAGATAGCACGAGGCCGATCACGCGAGGGCCGTAGGATAAGGCAGCAGAACGGAACAACGGGTCTACCGCCGGTCGCGTGCGATTTTCTTTGGGTCCGCGCACTACCTGCATGAGCCTGCCAGGATTGAGGAGGAGATGACAGTCGGCGGTAGCCACATAAATATGCCCGTTCTCGAACGGCTCGCCATCGCGTGCGTATTGGGCTGACAATGGGCCGGCCCTGCTAAGGATCGTTGCCATATAGCCGGGGCTATCAGGGCCGATGTGGATGACGACAAAGAGTGCTGCGGGCAGATTGGCGGGTAGGCCGCTCAAAATGGTCAAAAGAGCTTCGATGCCGCCCGCCGAGCCTCCGATCACCACGATGCTGCGATTTTCCAAATGCAAGACCTCGCGAACGCGAAGCACCCAACCTGATGAGTTTTTGGCTAAACCCGGTCCATAAAGTTGGCGTTCCATGACCTGGCGCCGGTGGCCCTGCAAACGGAGCGCCTGGGTCACCTTCTTTTTGGCCCTTGGGGATCTCTCATCTCCTATGCTGCTCGTGGGCTGCGGCACGGCCCCCACAGCGGAACCCCGTTTATGTCCTTGGCGTTGAGCCGACGTGACGTGCTACATCGGCCGACGGCTGCCAGAGTGGGGCTCGAATTCGCCCAAAAACAGGGGAACAGGCATGGCCGTCGCGGTAAATAATGTGCAGCGGAACCGCATTCTCAATTTCATGACGGATGCGGACCTTCGCCTCATTCAGCCACATCTCAAAGCGGTGCCGCTCAAGTTGCGGCGACGCTTGCAGGTACCTCACAGAGCGATTGAGGACGCGTACTTCGTGCAAAGCGGTATCGCGTCGGTTGTGGCTACGGGGGGGGGACCGCCGGCAGGCAGAGGTTGGCCTGGTCGGACGCGAGGGGATGACCGGGCTCCCCCTCGTGCAAGGCACCGACCGTTCACCCTGTGAGATCTTCATGCAAGTTGAAGGCGAGGGCCTTCGAATTTCCGCAAGGAACCTCCGCCAGGTTATGGATGAAAGCCGCACGTTGTGGACATGCCTACTGCGTTATGCCCATGCCTTCGGGGTGCAAGCCAACTACACGGCCCTATCGAATGCGCGCGGCGACATTTCAGAAAGACTGGCACGCTGGCTGCTCATGGCTCGGGACCGACTGGACGATGACGAGGTGCCTCTTACTCAAGAATTTCTCGGATTGATGTCGGGTATCCGCCGTGCAGGGGTAACAGGAGCTTTGCGGGATTTCGAGCTCAAGGGGTTGGTCGAGACTGCGCGCGGCCTCGTGATCATCAGGGACCGCGAGGGTTTAGAAGAATGTGCCAATGGGCTGTACGGCCCACCGGAAGTAGAGTACGAGCGCTTGTTCGGTTGAGTATGGGTTACGCATGCGCGGCTTTCTACACTATGTAAATGACACTGAGCTTGTCCGCGATGGTGAAGGCGAAGACTTTGCTGATCTGCACGCGGCAGCACAACAAGCCGCCCAGGTTGCCCGCGACCTCATGGCCGAAGAGCTTCGCAAAGGAAAAGCCCTCCCCGTTCGGTGGAAGGTGCTACTGACCACAGCAGATGACACCGTGTTGCTGTCGCTGCCCTTCACAGATTTGATACGTCCTACCAAGCCTTTACCCCGATACGCTCGGCCACAATCACAACAGTTCGAAGCCACTGAGCTATCCGACGCCGACCGGCACATCATGGACGGCCGCGCGCGCGTCGAGCTTCAAAAAAGGCGAATTGCGCAAATGCAGGAGCTTGGCTGGGACACGTCTGTCGCCAAAGACCTGCTGATGCTATTCGAAAAAACACTCGGGCTGTTCATCTCACACCGAGAATTAATCCTGCGAGCGGTACCCGATCACGCGCAAATTCCGGAATTTTAGGCTACGCTACAATAATGGCACCGGTAGCCCACCAGAGGCTTAGCGAAGGCGCCGCCCATGTGCTGGCCGATCTGGCGCGATTAGATGAGCTGATCGATGAAGCCAAGGTTCGCGTTTTTCGGCATGCCGCCCACAGTGCAACCCTGGAAGAGATCCCCGAACTTTATGCTGTTTCACGAAAACTGCAGCGCAACCTGGAAGAGGGATTGCGTCTTTTGATGCATCAACGCGACCATCTTGAGCGGGAGTTGGCGTACATCGAGCGTAAGGAACGTTGCTTTGGACCACCATTTCAAATTTGGCAAAGCTGATCGGATGCCCCCCACATAAGTGGTCCAACGCGAGCAACTCGGAGAGAGTTTGCACCCCGCTAAACTTTCTCAGCCTGGCGGGCTCGCTCTCGGCCTAGAAGCCGTCCGCGCGTAGACGCCCCAAAAGGTTATGACTTTCAAGTACCGCCTTGCGTGAGCGCTCCAGTTGGGCGCTCGTTATCTCAAGGCCTCGGCGCAGGAGCACGAGCTGCACTAGGCTTTTGTGAAGCATCATGACAATTTCTGGAGGCAGGCCTTTGACAGCGGGAAATCGAATGCGGGTAATGCAATCATCGGGGACGGGAGCATCGTTCATAGCGCTCACCTGAGATCCGCACTTCGGACCAAGAGTATGCGTTAATCGTGGGCGCGGCGCAATTACTGTGCTCTGGTAAAATGTAGGGCGTGCGACCCATTCGATGGCCGATCCTGGCACATAAGGTGAGCGCCTGCTCACCCGGAACCCGAGGCAGAAATCGAGGGGTCTTCGGACACAAATTCCGCCCGTTGAAGACGGTCGCGGGGGACAGCCCTTGCCGAGTCGGCCCAGGGAATTTCACCCCGAGCCGCTCACAGTTAGGGTCGAGAACTGGCGCGCCGATTTAGGTCGAAGTTTGTGTTCCCTGTTGCCTCGCCCTTTCGGTTGCGAGGTGTCACAGCATCTCGACCGTGCCACGTTTCCAGTTCCCGCCACGTCGAACGCAGCGTGCAGATCTCCCGCACTACGCTCACCTGTTTGCTTCGCCTCAAGGGTTATGGGACCTATCCTGCTGGGGCGACTTTCGGCTGCAGCCAACGAACCTTGTAGTTGTTGAACAGCTTCAAGTTTTCGTACAGCCACTGCCTACTCCACCGCGTCCAGCCGAAGCCCTTGCGTTTCCGAGCTTTCATCATATGGCGCCGGACCTTCTTTTCCACCCAGTCTTGAATGAAGCTGAAGCACTCGCCGGAGTTTCCGACCGCGAAGTAGTTCACCCAACCGCGCAGCATCGGGTTGATCAGATAGATCACCCGATCCACGGGTTGAGATCGGTAGCGGCGGAACACACCCTTGAGCTTCCGCAGCAGTGCCGTTCGCTTCTTGAGCTTCGGCGTGTATTGCGCACACCAAACACCCCGTCGACTACGGAGACGGCGAAAGTCAAACCCTAGAAAGCCGAAGCTTTCGCCTCGGCCAAGATCCACGATCCGACTCTTCTCTTCATTGATCTCGACTTGTAGAGCGGCCAATTCCTCCCGAAGCCGTTTTTCTACCGCCGGCAGCAGCCAGTCATGTCGCGGGTGGGCGTCGATCAAGATCACCAGGTCATCGGCGAAACGCGCATACTCGATGTAGGTGTACTTGCCGTTGCGTGTGACCTCCTTTGCCCGCTCGAGCATCCTGTCCAACTCGTTGAGGTAGAGATTGCTGAGCAGCGGGGAGACTACCCCGCCTTGCGGGACGCCACGTCGACCGTTGGCTTTCAGCATAATCCTCAGCAGGTGCATCACGTCATCATCATCGACTCGCTTCGCTACCTTGGCCAACAGCCGGTCATGCCGAACGTTGTCAAAGTAGCTCCGCAAATCATTGTCTATGACGCGTGTCTTCTCCTGAACGATTGCCTGGGCCACGCGGTCGATCGCTTCATGAGCTGTCTTCTTGGGACGGTATCCAAATGATCCCGGTTGGAAGTCGGCCTCAAAGATCGGCTCCAAGATCAGCTTAAGCGCCCCTTGCACTACCCGATCGCGGATTGCAGGAATCGAAAGGACGCGGACTTTGGTGCCCCCGTCCTTGGGTATTTCCCTCTTCCGAGCAGGAAGCGGCTTATAGGTGCGCTGAACGAGTTCGTCCCTGATCTGCTCAAGGAAAGCCTCTACGCCTTGCTCCTCGATGACCTCGAAGGTGACCCCGTCTACGCCGGGAGCACCGTCATTCTCTTTGGCCAGCGCATACGCTTGGCGTAGCGTCTCCATCTTGCAGATGTGGACGTACAAACCCCAGAAACGCCAGGACGTCTCGGCCTTCGCCTTGACGTATAGTCTCCGCCTCAGGTCCTGCAAATCGATGGACGCCTTTATCATCTCGTCCTTGCCTTCCCGATTGAAGGAGACATTACAAACAGCAGGGCCCCCTCACTCCACGGACGTTACTCCGCTTCCTCGCTACTACGGGCCCGTCCGCCACCCTCTCGCCTTCGATCGACTTCCCGGTTTAGCCGGTTATACGATCTACCTTGCTCCGGTGATTTCGCACCGGGACGAGGAGGGCTTCACCAGTTACTCGGCGTGTCCTTGTCACCGTGCTGTCGCTTCCACCCCGCCTAGGTGGGACTGCCGTGTCGGTCAGCTTTCGGCAGCCCATTCTGCCTTCGCCCTTCGGATGCGGGCTCGGCCCTCGGATCTCCTCACTTTCGAGGCCACATTTGCGTTCACTGTCGTTACGGCCCGGTGACTCGTAATCTCCCCAAGGGAGACCTTGTCGATAGGCTTCAGGGTTTTGGTTTCCCACCACCCTGCTATCCGAACTACGGAGCGTCTGACTTTTGCCCCGGCAGGCTTACCTCCTACTGAACACGCCAGTCTTTACTGGACGCACAACCGAGCGGGACACTCTCGCGTCACTCGGCTCCCATCAGGCAAACGTACCGGTCATGCCAATCCGCCAGTGCACGAAGAGATGCGCGCTTTGCCCGCACAGTTTCTGTAGAAACCGGCTTGCGCGGACCTTGTGAGCTTGGAAGCGTTTGAACTTTCGCATCGCCCAAGCCACGAGCGTCTGGTTGACGTATCGGAGCAAGGGAACAAGAGCCGATGGTGCATATCGCCCATAGTAGTTGATCCACCCCCGAAGGAGGGGATTGATACGATAGGCAATGTCAGCCAGCGACCACTCGGTTCGACGGCGTAAGCGTAACTCCCGGATCTTAGCTCGCATGGCCTTCAGCGCAGAGGGGCTGACGGCTGGATTGAAGCTGCAGAACAATAGGCCGTCCCGCGCCCTTCGAACCAACCGAGGCCGAAAGCAGTAGCCGAGAAAGTCAAACTTAATGTTCGGATACTTGCCTCTGCGTTGTCCGTCCCTGCAATAGACGATCCTGGTCTTCGTCGGATGCATTTCGAGATGGCACTCAGCCAGACGTGCCTGAAGCGCAGCCT
>Ga0081455_10000262_pt1 | contig 69313 bp, 60 predicted proteins | sample TabmetS3T2R1_FD_70207 | JGI IMG/M metagenome (GOLD analysis project Ga0081455, IMG submission 70207) | Tabebuia heterophylla rhizosphere microbial communities from the University of Puerto Rico - S3T2R1 | ecosystem: Host-associated > Plants > Roots > Rhizosphere ...
TCGCCGGGCGAGAACACGTCCACCGTGATCTCCTGGCCCGGCTCGTAGCTCGCCGCGTCGTCGGTCCTGAGCTCGACGACGTACCGGCCGGGCGTCGCCTGATGCGACTCGAAATGGCCCTTCATCGGTCGGGTGAGGTCACGGGGCCGCACGGTGCCGAAGGCGAGCTGGACGGCGTCGTAGCCGTCGTTCTCCTTCGTCTTCACCTGGGACACGAACGACGGGCCCGCCTTGATCACCGTGACCGGCACGGCGCGGGTGTCGTCGAAGATCTGGGTCATCCCCAGCTTCGTGCCCAAGATCCCTTTCGTCTCCGCCATCGCTCCTACAACTTGATCTCGATGTCCACGCCCGCGGACAGGTTCAACCGCTGCAGCTCCTGCACCGTCTTGGACGTGGCGTCCACGATGTCGATCAGTCGACGGTGCGTGAGCATCTGGAAGTGCTCCCGCGAGTCCTTGTACTTGTGGGGTGACCGGATCACCGTGTAGATCGACCGCTCGGTCGGGAGGGGTACGGGTCCCACGACCTTGGCGCCGGTCCGGGTCACGTGCTCGACGATGTCGCGCGCCGCGACGTCCAGCATCCGGTGGTCGTACGCCCGGAGCTTGATCCGGATCTTCGGTCCCGCCACGCCCTCGTCCCCTCGCCTCGCTCGATCCCTACTTCTCGACCTTGGTGACCCGGCCGGCACCGACGGTGCGGCCGCCCTCGCGGATCGCGAAGCGGAGGCCGTCCTCCATGGCGATCGGCTGGATCAGCTCGACCGACATCTCGGTGTTGTCGCCCGGCATGACCATCTCGGTGCCCTCGGGGAGGGTCACGACGCCGGTCACGTCCGTGGTACGGAAGTAGAACTGCGGGCGGTAGTTGTTGAAGAACGGGGTGTGACGGCCACCCTCGTCCTTCGACAGGATGTAGGCCTGGGCCTCGAACTCGGTGTGCGGGGTGACCGAGCCCGGCTTGATGATGACCTGGCCGCGCTCGACGTCCTCGCGCTTGATGCCGCGGAGCAGCAGACCGACGTTCTCACCGGCCTGGCCCTCGTCGAGCAGCTTGCGGAACATCTCGATGCCGGTGACCGTGGTGGTGGTCTTCTCGGTCTTGATGCCGATGATGTCGACGGTCTCGTTGACCTTGAGGACACCACGCTCGATACGACCGGTGACGACGGTGCCACGACCGGTGATCGTGAAGACGTCCTCGATCGGCATCAGGAACGGCTTGTCGATGTCGCGCTCCGGCTCCGGGATGGACTCGTCGACGGCGTCCATCAGACCGAGCAGCTTCTCTCCCCACTCGGAGTCGCCCTCGAGGGCCTTCAGCGCCGAGACCCGCACGACCGGCAGGTCGTCACCCGGGTAGTCCTGCGCCGAGAGCAGCTCGCGGACCTCGAGTTCGACGAGTTCCAGGATCTCCTCGTCGTCGACCATGTCGGCCTTGTTCAAGGCGACCACGATGTACGGAACGCCGACCTGGCGGGCGAGCAACACGTGCTCGCGCGTCTGCGGCATCGGGCCGTCGGTGGCCGCGACCACCAGGATCGCACCGTCCATCTGGGCCGCACCAGTGATCATGTTCTTGATGTAGTCGGCGTGACCGGGGCAGTCGACGTGCGCGTAGTGACGCTTCTCGGTCTGGTACTCGACGTGCGCGATCGAGATCGTGATGCCACGAGCCTTCTCTTCGGGCGCCTTGTCGATCTGGTCGAACGCCGACGCCTCGTTCAGGTTCGGGTACTTGTCGTGCAGAACCTTCGTGATCGCAGCGGTCAGCGTCGTCTTGCCATGGTCGATGTGACCGATGGTCCCGATGTTGACGTGCGGCTTGGTCCGCTCGAACTTGGCCTTCGCCACTTCGTGTCCCTCCTAAGGACGGGTGCTGTCTGACTGATCGATTGCGGGACTCGCGTTGCTGAACTACGCCCCGGTCACCTTCGCGATGATGTCCTTCGCCACGTTCTGCGGAACTTCCGCATACGAGTCGAACTGCATCGAATAGCTCGCCCGCCCCTGCGTCTTGGAACGCAGGTCGCCGACGTATCCGAACATTTCCGAGAGCGGAACCAGCGCCCGGACCACGTTCACGTTGCCGCGTGGCTCCATCGACTGGATCATCCCGCGCCGGCTGTTGAGGTCGCCGATGACGTCGCCCATGTTCTCCTCGGGCGTGGTCACCTCGACGCTCATCATCGGCTCGAGCAGCGCCGGGTCGGCCTTGCGAGCGGCCTCCTTGAAGGCCATCGACCCGGCGATCTTGAACGCCAGCTCCGAGGAGTCGACGTCGTGGAACTGGCCGTCCTGCAGTGTCACCTTGACGTCGACCAGCGGGTAGCCGGCGAGCACGCCGAACTGCATGGCCTCCTGGCACCCGGCGTCCACGGCGGGGATGTACTCCCGCGGGATCCGGCCACCGGTCACGGCGTTGACGAACTCGTAGCCGCCCCCGTCGCCACCTGACGGTTCGACGTCGATGATGACCTTCGCGAACTGCCCCGAGCCGCCGGTCTGCTTCTTGTGGGTGTACGAGTGGTTCTCCACCTTGCGGCGCAGCGTCTCGCGGTAGGCGACCTGCGGCTTGCCGACGTTCGCCTCGACGTTGAACTCGCGACGCATCCGGTCGACCAGGATGTCGAGGTGCAGCTCCCCCATCCCGGCGATGATCGTCTGGCCGGTGTCCTCGTCGGTGTGCACCTGGAAGGTCGGGTCCTCCTCGGCAAGACGCTGGATCGCGACGCCGAGCTTCTCCTGGTCCGCCTTCGTCTTCGGTTCGATCGCCACGTTGATGACCGGCGCCGGGAACGTCATCGACTCGAGGATGACCTGGTTGTCGGAGTCGCAGAGGGTGTCGCCGGTGGTGGTGTTCTTCAGCCCGACGACGGCCAGGATCTGGCCGACACTCGCCGAGTCGCGGTCCTCCTGCTTGTTGGCATGCATCTGCAGGATGCGGCCGATCTTCTCCTTGCGCCCCTTGGTCGAGTTCGCGACCTGGGTGCCGGAGGAGATCTTGCCCGAGTAGACCCGGATGTAGGTGAGCTTGCCGAGGTACTTGTCGCTCATGATCTTGAACGCGAGCGCGGAGAACGGCGCGTCCTCGGTCGGCTCGCGGGTGATCAGCGTCTCTTCGTCGTTGACGGCGTGGCCGGTGACGGCGCCGACGTCGATCGGGCTGGGCAGGTAGTCCACGACGGCGTCGAGCATCGGCTGGACGCCCTTGTTCTTGAACGCGGTTCCGCACAGCACCGGGTTGAGCGAACTGGAGATCGTCGCGCGGCGGATCGCGGCCTTCAGCTCGTCGAGGGAGGGCTCCTCGCCACCGAGGTAGCGCTCCATCATCTCCTCGTCGTTCTCGGCGACGGTTTCGAGCAGCTTCTCGCGCCACTCCCGGGCCGCCTCGGCGTGGTCGGCCGGGATGTCGACGATCTCGTAGGCGTCGCCCTTGCCCTCGGTCGGCCAGTGCAGGCCCTTCATCTGGACGAGGTCGATGACGCCGACGAAGTCGGCCTCGACGCCCCAGGGCAGCTGGACGACGAGCGGGGTCGCGCCCAGCCGGTCGATCATCATGTCGACGCAGCGGTGGAACTCGGCCCCGACCCGGTCCATCTTGTTGACGAAACAGATCCGCGGGACGTGGTACTTGTCCGCCTGGCGCCAGACCGTCTCGCTCTGCGGTTCGACGCCGGCGACGGCGTCGAACACGGCGACCGCCCCGTCGAGCACCCGCAGGCTGCGCTCCACCTCGACGGTGAAGTCCACGTGTCCCGGGGTGTCGATGATGTTGATCGTGTGGTCCGCCCAGTGGCAGGTCGTCGCGGCCGACGTGATCGTGATGCCGCGCTCCTGCTCCTGCTCCATCCAGTCCATCGTGGCGGCGCCCTCGTGGACCTCACCGATCTTGTAGTTCACGCCGGTGTAGAACAGGATCCGCTCGGTCGTCGTGGTCTTGCCCGCGTCGATGTGCGCCATGATCCCGATGTTCCGGGTGGCGAGGAGAGCTTCGCGTACGTCAGCCATGCGATTACCAGCGGTAGTGGGCGAAGGCCTTGTTGGACTCCGCCATCTTGTGGATGTCTTCCCGACGCTTGACGCTGGCGCCGAGACCGTTGCTCGCGTCGAGCAGCTCGTTCGTCAAGCGCTCGGTCATCGTCTTCTCGCGGCGCTGCCGGCTGTATCCGACGAGCCAGCGCAGCGCGAGGGTGGTGCTGCGACCGGGCCGAACCTCGACCGGCACCTGGTAGGTCGCGCCACCGACCCGGCGGCTCTTGACCTCGATCGCCGGCTTGACGTTGTCCAGGGCGCGCTTGAGCGTCACCACCGGATCGGTGCCGGTCTTCTCGCGGCAGCCTTCGAGGGCGCCGTAGACGATCTTCTGGGCGAGCGAGCGCTTCCCCGACAGCAAGACCTTGTTGACGAGGTTGGTGACGAGCGGCGAGCCGTACACCGGGTCGGCGATGACCGGGTGCTTCGGGGCCGGGCCTTTGCGGGGCATTAGCCCTTCTCCTTCTTGGCGCCGTAACGGGAACGGGCCTGCTTGCGGTTGCGGACGCCCTGCGTGTCGAGCGAGCCGCGGATGATCTTGTAGCGGACGCCGGGCAGGTCGCGGACCCGACCGCCGCGAACGAGCACGATCGAGTGCTCCTGCAGGTTGTGACCCACGCCCGGGATGTAGGCGGTGACCTCGATGCCGGACGTCAGCCGCACGCGCGCGACCTTGCGAAGCGCCGAATTCGGCTTCTTCGGGGTGGTCGTGAAGACCCGAGTGCAGACCCCGCGCCGCTGAGGGGAACCCTTGAGCGCCGGCGTCTTGGTCTTGCCGACCTTCTCCTGCCGGCCCTTGCGGACCAGCTGTTGGATCGTGGGCAACGCAAACGTCCTTCGTTCGTGGTGGAGCCGGTTTGCCCCGACCCACGGGGCCGGGCGTGTCGCGCGATGCTGCACCTCTGCGGAGCCGGATCCTTCAGGACTGCCCCTCGCCATACCCAGTGACCGGTCGTGCCGAGCCGCTGCCCATATGGCGTAGACGCGCAGGTGCACCCGGGTGACCCCAGGCGCAAGGAGAAACCTTACCAGCCGACGGGATCAGGTCCAACTCCGCCCGAAACCGGGTAGTGGGCGCAAAGTCGATCGACCGAGCAGACGTGGTCTTTCCGTCACCGTTCGTTCGGTCGATCCCTCGGGCCAGCGAAGATAGGGACATGACCGTGCATGCCGTGCCGTCGAGGGCCCAGCTGCTCGCCGCGTACGACAGCACGGTGCCCGACCTGGCGTTCGACGGAATGCGGCTGCTGCTGTGCGGCATCAACCCGTCCCTGTGGTCGGGTCACGCGGGCTATCACTTCGCCCGGCCGGCCAACCGGCTCTGGCGCTCCCTCTTCGAGTCGGGCCTGACCCCCCGACTGCTCCACCCGTCGGAGACCGGCGAACTCGAACGCGCCGGAATCGGGATCACGAACTTCGTGCGCCGGGCGACCGCCCGGGCGGACGAGCTCGACGACGCCGAGATCAGCGCCGGCGCGGATGCGATCCGCGAGCTTGCCCGGCGCTACCGCCCGTCGTACGTCGCGATCCTGGGTCTGGGGGCATACCGGCTCGCCTTCGCCGAACGGGGGGCGGTGGTCGGCCCGCGGCCGGAACGCCTGGGCCCGTCCAGAGTGTGGCTCCTGCCGAACCCGAGCGGCCTCAACGCGCATTACACGCAGGCAGCGCTCTCGGCCGCGTTCACCGACCTGCGATTCGCCCTCGAGGACGAACGGTGACCCCCTTCGACGGCATCGTGCTCGCCGGCGGCCGCTCCTCCCGCATGCGCGAGTTGGGCTCGGAGATCGACAAGACCCGGCTGGAACTGGGCGACCGGATGCTCGTCGAGATCGCGGTCGCCGCCGTGTCGGGCGCACGCACCCGGATCGTCGTCGGTCCGTCATCGAACGGTCGGCCGGCGTTCACCGACGTTCGATGGGTTCGCGAGGACCCGGTCGGTGGAGGTCCGGTGGCCGCCCTCGCCGCCGGGCTCGCGGTGACGACCGCGCCGGTCGTCGTCCTGCTCGCCGCCGACCTTCCGTTCGTGACGACGGCAACGGTCGGGACGCTGCTGGACGTCCTCGAGGAACCCGACCCGATCGCGGCGGTCGCGGCGGTCGCGGTGGACGACCAGGACCGCGACCAACCGCTGCTCGCGGCCTACCGGGCGGGCGCGCTGCGCGTCGCCTTACCCGAGCCCCCGGCCGGCGGTCGGCTGCGCGACGTGCTCGACGCCCTCGCACGAGCGGGCGAGCTACGCCGGGTCCCGCTGCCCGGCACCCCGCCGGCCTGGTGGGACTGCGACTCTCCCGGCGCCTGGGAACAGGCCAGGATGTGGTCGTGACCCTCGACGAATGGAACCACCTGGTGAGCGGGGAACTCGGCGTGAGCCCGCCCGACGTCCGGGAGATCCTGGACCTGGCCCGGGACGTGGCGCACGGGGTGGCCCGGCCCGCCGCCCCACTGACCTGCCTGCTGATCGGCCTGGCGGTAGGAGCAGGCGCGAATCTCGCCGGGACGGTGGATCGGGTCCGGGCCTTGATCCCGGCGCAACCGGAACCCCCGGCGTGAGGATCTAGGCGATATCCGCGGAGTGGACCCGGGTCGGCTCGAGCCGGACGACGATCGCCTTCGACGTCGGCGTCCCGCTCAGATCCGCCTGGCTGTCGAGCGGGACCAGCACGTTCGTCTCCGGGAAGTAGGCGGCGACGCAGCCCCGCGCCGTCGGGAACCCGATCACCCGGAAGTGCTCGGCGACGCGGTCGACGCCGTCCCGCCACTCCGCGTGCAGATCCACGCAGGCCCCGTCCTCGATGCCGACCAGCGCCAGGTCGTCGGGGTTCACGAACACCACCCGACGACCGCCGCGGACCCCGCGATAACGGTCGTCGAGGCCGTAGATCGTGGTGTTGAACTGGTCGTGCGACCGGACGGTCTGCAGCAGCAGGCGGCCTTGCGGCACCCGTGGCCATTCCACGGGGTTGACCGTCAGGTGCGCCTTGCCGCTCTCGGTGCGCCAGCTGCGGTCGTCGCGCGGACCGTGCGGCAGGGTGAAGCCGCCCGGCGCCCGAACCTTCGCGTTGTAGGAGTCGCAGCCCGGGACCGTACGCGCGATGCGCTCCCGGATCGCGTCGTAGTCGTCGGCGAACGTCTCCCACTCGATGCTTTGGGCAGGCTCGGTCCCGGCACCGAAGGTGGCCCGCGCCAGGCCGCAGACGATCGCGACCTCGGACCGGAGGTCCTCCGATGCCGGGGGCAACCTACCGGCCGACAGGTGCACCGCGCAGACGGTGTCCTCGACGCTGACGGACTGCGGGCCACTCGCCTGCAGGTCGATCTCGGTGCGGCCCAGCGTCGGCAGGATGAGTGCCTCCTCGCCGGTGACGGTGTGCGAGTGGTTGAGCTTCGTCGACACCTGCACCGAGAGCCGAACCCGCCGCATCGCCGCCTCGGTGACCAGGCTGTCCGAAGCCGCGCCGACGAAGTTGCCCCCCATCGCCACGAACACCTTCACGTCACCGTCGCGCATCCGCCGGATGGACTCGACGACGTCGTAGCCGTGCTCGGTGGGGAACGGCATCCCGAACTCTCGCTCCAGACCTTCGATGAAATCCGGGCGCGGCTTCTCCCAGATTCCCATCGTGCGGTCGCCCTGGACGTTGCTGTGGCCGCGGATCGGCGCCAGCCCGGCGCCGGGCCGCCCGACGTTCCCGCGCAGCAGGAGCAGGTTCACGATCTCACGGATCGTGGCGACCGCATGCTTGTGCTGGGTGAGACCCATGGCCCAGCAGACGATCACGCGATCGGCGTTCAGATACCGGCGGGTGAACTCGTCGATCTCGGCGATCCTCAACCCGGTCGCGGCGACCACCTCGTCGTCGGAAAGATCGCGGACGTTCTCCTCGAACGCGGCGAGGCCCTCGGTGTGCCCCACCAGGAACTCGTGATCGAGGACGGAGCCGGGGGCACCCGCTTCGGCGGCGAGGACCCGCTTGGAGACCGCCTGCAACAGAGCTTGATCGCCACCGAGCCGCACCTGGAGGAACTGGTCGGCGAGCGTCGTGCCGCGCCCCAGGAGCCCGCTCGGTCGTTGCGGGTTCTTGAACCGCATCAGGCCCGCTTCCGGCAGGGGGTTCACCGCGACGATCGACGCACCCGCCCGTTTCGCCTCCTCCAGCGCGGTCAGCATCCGCGGGTGGTTGGTCCCCGGGTTCTGCCCCATGATCACGATCAGGTCGGACTTGGCGAAATCCTCATAACCGATAGTCGCTTTACCGATACCGATGGTTTGGGCGAGCGCAACGCTGGTGCTCTCGTGACACATGTTCGAACAGTCGGGCAGGTTGTTCGTCCCGAACGCCCGGACGAAGAGCTGGTAGACGTACGCCGCCTCGTTGCTCGTGCGACCCGACGTGTAGAACGTCGCCTCGTTCGGGGATGCGAGGGCCCGCAGGCGTGCCCCGACGATCTCGAACGCTTCGTCCCACTCGATCGGCCGGTAGTGGTCGGCACCGCTCGGCTTGTAGACCGGGCGCACCAACCGGCCCTGCTGGCCGAGCCAGTACTCGCTCCGCTGCGCCAGCTCGGAGACCGCATGCCGCGCCCAGAAATGCTCGGGCACCGTGCGGGTGTCCGCCTCCCAGGCGACCGCCTTCGCACCGGACTCGCAGAACTCGGCAGCCTTGCGGTGCGGCGGGTCGGGCCAGGCGCAGGACATGCAATCGAAGCCGTCCTTCTGGTTCAGGGCGCTCAACGTACGGATGCCGCGGGCAACCCCCATCTCGCGCTGCGCATGCTGCAGCGAGGCCATGACGCCCGGGATGCCGGCGGCCCAGCGGGCGGGCTTGCCGACCTTCAGGCCGGAGTCGTCGACGTCGTCGTGAGGCGCTCGACGCGCGAGTGGGCGGTGCCAGGACATGCTTCCTCCTCACCGTTCTCGACCGGGGCGAATCGACCGGGCGGCACCCGGGAGCCGCCCGCGTAGATGACCATCGACGGCGGCCGCACGAACCCGACGAGCGTCATGCCGAGATCCTCGGCGAGTTCGACGGCGAGTGAGGATGGCGCGGACACCGCGGCGAGCATCGGGATGCCGGCCATCGCCGCCTTCTGGGTGAGCTCGAACGACGCCCGGCCGGAGACGACGAGGACATGCCCGCGCAGCGGGAGGAGCCCAGCCCGGTACGCCCAGCCGACGACCTTGTCCACCGCGTTGTGCCGCCCGACGTCTTCCCGAACGACTCGCAGATCGTCGCCGCCGATGTCGTAGAGCCCGGCGGCGTGCAAGCCGCCGGTTCGGTCGAACACCCCTTGCGCCTGCCGCAGCCGGCCGGGCAGTTCGAGCAGTGTCGAAGCTTCGATCTCGACGTGGTCGGCGCGCAGGTCGTAGCTCGCGTCGACCCGCAACGTTTCGATGCTGGCCTTGCCGCACACCCCGCAGGAGCTCGTCGTGGAGAACGGGCGGCGAACGAGATCCCCGAGCGCCGCCACGCCCGCGGCGAGCCCGATGTCGAGCACGTTGTAGGTGTTCACGCCGTCGACGGCCCCGGCGCAGTACCGCATGCCGGCGAGGTCGTCGGGGGCGCGGACGATGCCCTCCCCCACCAGGAATCCGGCGCACAGATCCATGTCGTGGCCGGGTGTCCGCATGGTCACGGTCAGCGGCTCTCCGGCGACCCGGATCTCGAGCGGCTCTTCTACGGCGAGCGAATCCATCGCACCCACGGTTGCCCCGGCGACATGACGCACGACCTCACGCCGCACCACGATCCGGTTCATCGCGCGCCTCACCTCACCCTGGTCGACCCGCACTACGTTGCCCGTACCGGCGCGCTGAAAACAACCGGGCGCCACGACGACCGGGCGCGAGACGAAGCCGAAGGCATCGAGGGGCGGAAGCACCGAGGGCCGCCGGCAGATGCCGGCGGCCCTCGGTGCCTTCCCACGGGTCAGCTACGGCTGCGGAGTACCGGGGAAACCCGGGTCGTAGCTGGCCTGGAAGGCTTCGTCGCCGAAACCGCCGTCGCCGTAGCCGCCCTCGGTGTAACCGCCCGTCGAGTAGCCGCCGCTGGAGTAGCCGTAGTCGTACTCGTCCAGCGGCACCGCGGCACCGACACCCCCGCCGAAGCCATAGCCCTGGTCGTAGCCGGTGAACTGGTACGCGGCCGCCCGCGCGTCCTCGGTCGGCTCGACCTGGATGTTCCGGTAACGCGGCATGCCGGTACCGGCCGGGATGAGCTTGCCCAGGATCACGTTCTCCTTGAGGCCGAGCAGGTTGTCCCGGCGCGAGTTGATCGCCGCGTCGGTCAGTACCCGGGTGGTCTCCTGGAAGGAAGCCGCGGACAACCAGGAGTCGGTCGCGAGCGACGCCTTCGTGATGCCCATCAGGACCGGACGGGCGGACGCCGGAGTGCCGCCGCGCTCGACGACGGAACGGTTCTCCGCCTCGAACGAGGTGCGCTCGACCAGCTCGCCCGGCAGCATCCCGGAGTCACCGCTCTCGAGGATGTTCACCCGCTTGAGCATCTGCCGGATGATCGTCTCGATGTGCTTGTCGTGGATCGGCACACCCTGCGACCGGTAGACCTCCTGGACCTGATCAACCAGGAACAGCTGGACCGCCCGGGGACCCTGGATGCGCAGCACGTCGTGCGGGTCGATCGCACCCTCGATGAGCCGGTGGCCGACGCCCACGTGCTCGCCGTCGCTGACCAGCAGTCGAGCGCGCCGCGAGACCGCGTAGTCGACCTGTTCGCTGCCGTCGTCCGGGATCAGCGTGATCTTGCGGGCCTTGTCGCTGTCCTCGATCTGGATACGACCGGCCTGCTCCGTGATCGGCGCTTTGCCCTTGGGGACCCGGGCTTCGAACAGCTCCACCACACGCGGCAAACCGTGGGTGATGTCCTCTCCGGCCACACCACCGGTGTGGAAGGTACGCATGGTCAGCTGGGTGCCCGGCTCGCCGATGGACTGGGCGGCGATGATGCCGACCGCCTCGCCGACGTCGACCCGCAGGCCGCTGGCCAGCGACCGCCCGTAGCAGGCGGCGCACGTGCCCAGCCGGCTCTCGCAGGTCAGCACCGAGCGGACGCGGATGTCGGTGACCCCTCGCGAGATGAGCTCGTCGAGCAGCACGTCGCCGAGATCCACCCCCCGCTCGGCGAGCGTCTGGGAATCCACCACGACGTCCGCCGCCAGCGTGCGCGACCAGACGCTGGTCTCGACGTGCTGGTCCTTCACAAGGACGCCTTCCCGGTTCGGGGACGCGATCTTCACCGCGATCGCCCGCTCGGTGCCACAGTCCTCCTCACGGATGATGACGTCCTGCGACACGTCGACCAGGCGGCGGGTGAGGTAACCCGAGTCGGCGGTCCGCAACGCGGTGTCCGCCAGACCCTTCCGGGCGCCGTGCGTGGAGATGAAGTACTCCAGCACGGTCAGGCCTTCGCGGAAGTTCGTCTTGATCGGCCGCGGGATGATCTCGCCCTTCGGGTTGGCGACCAGACCGCGGATACCGGCGAGCTGCCGGATCTGGGTCATGTTTCCGCCACCACCGGCCTGGACCATCATGTTGATCGGGTTGTGAGTGGGGAAGTTCTTCTCCATCTCGTCGGCGATCTCCTTCGTCGCCTTGTTCCAGATCTCCACGAGCTCCTGCCGACGCTCGTCTCCGGTCATCACGCCGCGGGCGAACTGCTTGTCGACGTTCGCGGCCTGCTTCTCGTAGCCGTCGAGGATCTCGGCCTTGCGGGCCGGGGTCGCGACGTCGGCGATCGCCACCGTCGCACCCGACCGGGTGGCCCAGTGGAAGCCGGCGCTCTTGATCGCGTCGAGCGTCGCGGCCACCTGGACCTTCGGGTACCGCTCGGCCAGGTCGTTGATGACCAGGCCCAACTCCCGCTTGTTCACCACCCGGTTCACGTACGGGTAGTGCACCGGCAGCGTGTCGTTGAACAGCGCCCGGCCGAGGGTCGTCTCGAGCCGGAACGCGTCGCCGTCCTGGTAGTCCTCATGCGGAACCACACCGACCGGCGGGGTGGCCTGCTCGGCCGCCGGGAACCGGAGGGCGATCGGCGCCCGGACGTCGAGTTCGCCCGCGTCGTAGGCCATCTGGGCCTCCGCGGGCGAGGTGAAGCTGCGGCCGGCGCCCTTCGCGTCCTCGACGACGCTGGTCAGGTAGAACAGGCCGGTGACCATGTCCTGGCCGGGCATCGCGATCGGCCGTCCGGAGGCCGGCGACAGGATGTTGTTCGACGAGAGCATCAGGATGCGCGCCTCGGCCTGCGCTTCCGCGGACAGCGGCAGGTGGACGGCCATCTGGTCGCCGTCGAAGTCGGCGTTGAACGCGCCGCAGACCAGCGGATGGATCTGGATGGCCTTGCCTTCGACCAGCTGCGGCTCGAATGCCTGGATGCCGAGACGGTGCAGGGTCGGCGCCCGGTTCAGCAACACCGGGTGCTCGGTGATGACCTCCTCGAGGACGTCCCACACCACGGACCGCTCACGCTCGACCATCCGCTTCGCGGACTTGATGTTCTGCGCGTGGTTCAGGTCGACCAGCCGCTTCATGACGAACGGCTTGAACAGCTCGAGCGCCATCGTCTTGGGCAGGCCGCACTGGTGCAGCTTCAACTTCGGGCCGACCACGATGACGCTGCGGCCGGAGTAGTCGACGCGCTTGCCGAGCAAGTTCTGGCGGAACCGTCCCTGCTTGCCCTTGAGCATGTCCGACAGCGACTTCAGCGGACGGTTGCCTGGTCCGGTGACCGGACGGCCGCGGCGACCATTGTCGAACAGCGCGTCGACGGCCTCCTGCAGCATCCGCTTCTCGTTACCGACGATGATCTCCGGCGCGCCCAGGTCGAGCAGCCGCTTGAGCCGGTTGTTGCGGTTGATGACTCGGCGGTACAGGTCGTTCAGGTCGCTGGTCGCGAACCGGCCACCGTCGAGTTGCACCATCGGGCGCAGGTCCGGCGGGATGACCGGCACGCAGTCCAGAACCATGCCCTCGGGACTGTTCGCGGTGTTGAGGAACGCCGCGACGACCCGGAGTCGCTTGAGCGCGCGGGCCTTCTTCTGGCCCTTGCCGGTGCGGATGGTCTCGCGCAGCGCCTCGGCCTCGGCCTCGAGGTCGAAGCTGGCGAGCAGCGTCTGCAACGCAGCCGCGCCCATGCCACCGGTGAAGTAGTCGCCGAACCGTTCGCGTAGCTCGCGGAAGAGCATCTCGTCGTCGATGCGCTCCTTGACCGACAGCTTGCGGAACCGGTCGAGCACCTCGTCGAGCCGGTCCGCCTCGCGCTGGGCGCGGACCCGGAGCTGGTTCATCTCCCGCTCGGCGGCGTCGCGGACCTTGCGCTTCGCGTCGCCCTTGGCACCTTCGGCCTCGAGCGCGGCGATGTCCTCTTCGAGCTTCTTCGCGCGGGCGTCGACGTTCGCGTCACGGGCGTCCTCGAGTCGCTTGCGCTCGACGCCGATCCGGGCCTCGATCGAGGGCAGGTCCTGCTGACGCTTCGCGTCGTCGACGCTGGTGATCAGGTAGGACGCGAAGTAGATGATCTTCTCGAGATCCTTCGGCGCGAGGTCGAGCAGGTAACCGAGCCGGCTCGGCACACCCTTGAAGTACCAGATGTGGGTGACCGGCGCGGCCAACTCGATGTGCCCCATCCGCTCGCGCCGCACCTTGGCGCGGGTGACCTCCACGCCACAGCGCTCGCAGATGATCCCCTTGAACCGGACGCGCTTGTACTTCCCGCAGTAGCACTCCCAGTCCCGGGTGGGACCGAAGATCTTCTCGCAGAACAAGCCGTCCTTCTCGGGCTTGAGCGTGCGGTAGTTGATCGTCTCCGGCTTCTTGACCTCGCCGTGACTCCACGCACGGATGTCGTCGGCGGTGGCAAGACCGATGCGCAGTTCGTCGAAGAAGTTGACGTCGAGCAAGGTGTCCTTCTCTCAGTTCGTTTCGTATTCAGTACGTCTTGATCGATGGCCGATCGGCACCGCGGCTTCGTGGTGCCGATCAGACCTCTTCGACGGTGTTCGGTTCGCGACGGGACAGGTCGATGCCGAGTTCCTCGGCGGCGCGGAAGACGTCTTCGTCGCTGTCCCGCAGCTCGATAGTGGAACCGTCCGAGGACAGGACCTCCACGTTGAGGCAGAGGGACTGCATCTCCTTGATGAGCACCTTGAACGACTCCGGGATGCCGGGTTCGGGGATGTTCTCGCCCTTGACGATCGCCTCGTAGACCTTCACCCGGCCGGTGACGTCGTCGGACTTGATCGTCAGCAGTTCCTGCAGCGCGTAGGCGGCGCCGTAGGCCTGCATGGCCCAGACCTCCATCTCGCCGAAACGCTGGCCGCCGAACTGCGCCTTACCGCCCAGCGGCTGCTGGGTGATCATCGAGTACGGGCCGGTCGACCGAGCGTGGATCTTGTCGTCGACCAGGTGCAGCAGCTTCAGGATGTAGATGTATCCGACGCTGACGGCCTCCGGGAACGGTTCGCCGGTCCGGCCGTCGAACAGTCGTGTCTTGCCCTCCGAACCGATCAGCTGGACACCGTCGCGGTTCGTCAGCGTGGAGTCGAGCAGCCCCGCGATCTCCTCCTCGCGAGCCCCGTCGAAAACCGGCGTCGCGACGTTGGTGCCGGGGGCACCGGAGGCGGCGCCGATCGCGTTCAACTGCTTCTTCCACGGCTCGTCCTGACCCTCGACGGCCCAGCCGGTCTTGGCGACCCAGCCCAGGTGCGTCTCCAGGATCTGGCCGATGTTCATCCGGCGCGGCACGCCGTGCGGGTTGAGGACGATGTCGACCGGGGTGCCGTCCTCGAGGAACGGCATGTCCTCGACCGGCAGGATCCGGGCGATGACGCCCTTGTTGCCGTGCCGGCCGGCCAGCTTGTCGCCGTCGGTGATCTTCCGCTTCTGGGCGACGTAGACCCGGACGAGCTCGTTCACCCCGGGTGGGAGCTCGTCGCCGTCCTCACGAGAGAACACCCGGACGCCGATGACCTTGCCCGACTCGCCGTGCGGCACCTTCAGCGACGTGTCCCGGACCTCACGGGCCTTCTCGCCGAAGATCGCGCGCAGCAGCCGCTCCTCCGGCGTCAGCTCCGTCTCACCCTTCGGGGTGACCTTGCCGACCAGGACGTCACCGTTGACGACCTCGGCGCCGATCCGGATGATGCCGCGCTCGTCGAGGTCCGCGAGGACCTCCTCGGAGACGTTCGGGATGTCCCGGGTGATCTCCTCGGCGCCGAGCTTGGTGTCGCGGGCGTCGACCTCGTGCTCCTCGATGTGGATAGAGGTCAGCACGTCGTCCTGGACGAGGCGCTGCGAGAGGATGATCGCGTCCTCGTAATTGTGGCCCTCCCACGGCATGAACGCGACCAGCAGGTTCTTGCCCAGCGCCATCTCACCGTTGTCGGTGCACGGCCCGTCGGCGATCACCTGCCCGGCCTCGATGCGGTCGCCCTCGTCGACGATCGGACGCTGGTTGTCGCAAGTGCCCTGGTTCGACCGGCGGAACTTCGCCAGCCGGTAGGTCCGCCGGGTGCCGTCGTCCGCCATGATCGTGATGTAGTCGGCGGACAGTTCCTCGACCACGCCGGCCTTCTCGGCCAGGATCACCGCCCCGGCGTCCTGCGCCGCGCGGGCCTCCATGCCGGTGCCGACCAGCGGTGCCTCGCTGCGCAGTAACGGAACGGCCTGCCGCTGCATGTTCGATCCCATGAGCGCCCGGTTCGCGTCGTCGTGCTCGAGGAACGGGATCATCGCGGTCGCGACGGACACCATCTGCCGCGGCGAGACGTCCATGTAGTCGACGTCGTCGGGGGCGATGAAGTCGACCTCGCCACCCTTCTTACGGACGAGCACCCGCTCCTCGGCGAAGGTGTCGCCGGCGGTCAGCGGGGAGTTCGCCTGCGCGACGACGTGCCGGTCCTCCTCGTCGGCGGTCAGGTAGTCGATCTGGTCGGTGACCTTGCCCTTGACGACCTTGCGGTACGGGGTCTCGACGAACCCGAACGGGTTTACCCGGGCGAACGTCGACAGCGCACCGATCAGCCCGATGTTCGGGCCTTCCGGGGTCTCGATCGGGCACATCCGGCCGTAGTGGCTGGGATGCACGTCGCGGACCTCGAAGCCGGCGCGCTCCCGGGACAGGCCACCCGGTCCGAGGGCGGAGAGCCGACGGCGGTGGGTGAGCCCGGCCAGCGGGTTCGTCTGGTCCATGAACTGCGAGAGCTGGCTGGTGCCGAAGAACTCGCGGATCGCGGCGACGACCGGACGGATGTTGATCAGGGTCTGCGGCGTGATCGCCTCGACGTCCTGGGTGGTCATCCGTTCGCGGACGACCCGCTCCATCCGTGACAGGCCGGTCCGCAGCTGGGCCTGGATCAGCTCGCCGACCGTCCGCAGCCGGCGGTTGCCGAAGTGGTCGATGTCGTCGACGTCGTAGCCGTCCTCCCCGGCGTGCAGCTTCACGATGTACTCGATCGTGGCGATCACGTCGTCTTCGGTCAGCACCCGGCTGGTGTGGTCGGGGGTGAGGGTGAGCTTCTTGTTCAGCTTGTAGCGGCCGACCTTCTGCAGGTCGTAGCGCTTGTCGTTGAAGAAGAGGTTGTTCAACAGGCCCTGCGCCGCGTCCCGGGTCGGCGGCTCACCCGGGCGGAGTTTGCGGTAGATGTCGAGCAGCGCCTCGTCCTCGCTCGCGGTGTGGTCCTTATCGAGGGTCGCGATCATCGACGGGTACTGGCCGAAGCGCTCGCGGATGCGCTCCTCGGTCCAGCCGAGGGCCTTGAGCAGGACGGTGACGCCCTGCCGCCGCTTGCGGTCGATGCGGACGCCGACGGTGTCCCGCTTGTCGACCTCGAACTCGAGCCATGCGCCACGGCCCGGGATGATCTTCGCCGAGAAGACGTCCTTGTCGGACGTCTTGTCCAGGTTCCGCTCGAAGTAGACGCCGGGTGAGCGGACCAGCTGGCTGACGACGACCCGCTCGGTGCCGTTGATGATGAACGTGCCCTTCGGCGTCATCATCGGGAAGTCGCCCATGAACACGGTCTGGCTCTTGATCTCGCCGGTCGTGTTGTTCATGAACTCGGCGGTGACGAACAGCGGCGCGGCGTAGGTCTGGTCGCGATCCTTGCATTCGTCGACCGACATCTTCACCGGCTCGAACCGGTGGTCCCGCAGTGACAGCGACATGGACTGCTGGAAGTCCTCGATCGGGGAGATCTCCTCGAAGATCTCCTCCAGACCGGAGACCGGCGCCTCCCCGAGCTCGGCGGCCCGGGTCTGGAAGGCCTCGTTCCCGACCAACCAGTCGAAGCTGGAGAGTTGAAGAGCGAGCAGGTCGGGAACCTCGAGAGGCTCGACGATCTTGGCGAACGAAACACGGTTGTTGCGCGAGGCAGCCAACGGGGGTCCTTCCGGTGCTTGCACACGGCTCCGCCGAGCTGGTCGGCAGGCGGGTCGCGGTGGCGGGTCTTGCTGCGGGCGGGTCGTGCGGGCGCGGTGCGGGGGCGGGCGGAACGGTGCTACAAATCGGTCCTGCGAAACGGGTTCGGAGGGTCCGAGCTAGAAGGTGCTAGGGGCTCCGGGAGAGGTCTGGCCGGGGTGGACTGAGCGTCTGGCGCCACGCGCGCGGAAACCGCCCCGCTCGCAAGATCGCGAACTGGCTGGAATGAGCGTGGAGCGCAAACGGGCAATGTAGCCAGATACTACACCCGTGTCCAGTCCGCCGGACGGGGGGCAGGGCGCTCTTCGGGGTGACCGACCGACGGTCTTGCCCGACCCCGACGACTCGCTCGCCAACTCGGTCACGAACAGGGATGCGCCGCAGCGGAGCCACCTGCGGTCTCCGACGTCGTCCCGGCCGGGACGACGTCGGAGACCAACCAGCGTCCGCCGTCCCGCACCAAACCGACCGAGACCGCCAGCTGGCTGCTCTGCGGCGCGGCCAGGTCGGTCCCGGTTCGCTTTTCGTCGACGACGACGAGCACGACAGCCCCGTCGGCGTCGATCGACTGCACGGCCGCGGCCCGCACCTGGGTCGCGACGACGACCTTGTTCGCGATGACCTGAGCCTTCACGCCGCCGTCGATCTGTGCCGCATAGCCCGCGGCGCATGTCGTCGTCAGCAACCGCTGGTTGGTCGCGACGACATCGTTCACCGAGCGGTAGTCGTACGACAGCAACGCGGCCGCCCCGTTGGCGCCGGCGGACGCGACCTGGTTCCGAGCGACGATGGCCGAATCGCTGCCCGCGTCGCCCTGGATCCGGACCACCAGCGCGACGGCGAACAGCGCGGTCACCACGGCGACGAGGGCGAAGAGTGCGAGCTCACTTCGCGAAGCCGGACGAGGTCGTCCCCGTGGTCCGGCCGCCGCTTCACCGCTCGTGCCGCCCAGGCTCGGATGGTCGGTCACGTCAGCTCACCGTCGCGATCTGGTCGACCAGCCAACTCGAGTTCTGCCGCAGCAGATGCAGCCGCAGCGGGGCATGCTGAACGGCCGGCTTGCCGTCCGTCGTCGTGGTGACGGTGAGCCAGACCAGGACGGTGCTGTCGTGTTCGGTGGCCGACACCGTCCCGACGGCAAGCACCTGCGCGGTGCTGCTGATCTTCGAATTGACGAATCCGTTGCGAACCGAGTCCTTCGTCTTGCGGAAGTTCTCGAGCACCGCCCCGGTGATCTCCCCCTGCACGACGTCGAATTGCCGATCGATCGTGCGGTAGTCGTAGCTGTTGATGTCGATCGCGGTTCGCCGTGCCGATTCGATCGCCTGCGTCCGAGCCGCGTCGAGGGGATCGGCGTGATGCGGATCGTGGCCTACGACCAGCCAGCCGAGCGCAAGTCCGATCGAGGCGACGAACAACGCGATCGTCGATGCGATCACCACCGCCGCCCGGGGAACCGACACCGCACGACCTCCAGGGAATCACGCCCGCCCGGGCCGTCGTGGTCAGGTAGCACGGAGTGGCGAACCGAACGTCGATCCTGCCACGAATTCGAGTAGGCGTGAGCCGGCAGGCGGCCAGCCCCGACACGACGAGGACCGCCTCCCGGCTGGGAAGCGGCCCTTCGACCGTGGGGACGAACTACTTGACGGTAACCGTCGCGCCGGCGCCCTCGAGAGCCGCCTTCGCCTTGTCGGCGGTCTCCTTGTTGACCTTCTCCAGGACCGGCTTCGGCGCGCCGTCGACCAGGTCCTTGGCCTCCTTCAGGCCGAGGTTGGTGAGGGTGCGCACCTCCTTGATGACCTGGATCTTCTTGTCGCCCGCCGCGTCGAGGATGACGTCGAATTCGTCCTGCTCGGCCTCGGCCTCGGCAGCCGCGCCTCCGCCGGCGGCGGCCGGTGCCGCGGCAACCGCGACCGGAGCGGCGGCGGTCACGCCGAAAGTCTCCTCGAACTGCTTCACGAACTCCGACAGCTCGATCAGCGTCATCTCCTTGAACGCTTCGAGCAGCTCGTCGGTGCTGAGCTTCGCCATGTTGGGTGTCCTTCCCGTCAAATGCTTGTTTGGTCTTCTGATCGAATCTCTGGTGGCTGCCCTGCGTCAGCCCTCCGCCGGCGTCTCCGCTTCGGTGGCCTCGGGTTCGGTGGCAGCCTCCGGAACCTGCGGGGTGTCGGCGGCCTCGGGATCTGTCACCACCTCGGGCTCGGCTACCGCTTCGGGGGTCTTCGCCTCGGCGGCCGGAGCTTGTGTGGCCTTGACGTCCTGGAGAGCCGCGGCGAGCCGGGCCACCTGCGACAGCGGTGCCGAGAACAGGCCGACGGCCTGCGACAGCGACGCGGTCATCGCACCGGCCAGCTTGGCGAGCAGCACCTCGCGGGACTCGAGGTCCGCGAGCCGCGAGATCTCCTTGGCGGACAGCGGCTTGCCGTCCAGGACGCCACCCTTGATGACGAGGAGCGGGTGGGCTTTCGCGAAATCGCGCAGGCCCTTCGCGGCCTCGACCGGGTCGCCTTCGACGAACGCGATGGCGGTCGGCCCGGCGAGCAGGTCGTCCAAGCCTTCGACGCCGGCCTGGGCAGCGGCGATCCTGGTCAGGGTGTTCTTGACGACGGCGTACTGCGTGCCGATGCCCAGCGAACGACGAAGCTCGGCGATCTCGGCCACCGTCAAACCGCGGTACTCGGTCAGCAGCGCCGCGGAGGCGCCCCGGAACGAATCCGCGATCTCGGCCACGGCTGCGGACTTGTCGTACTTGACACGGGTCGCGGGCACGGGCCTCCTTCCGGTTCGGTCACCGGATCGAAGGCCGGAAACGACGAACGCCCCGGCGCGCGGCACGGGGCGGAAGGAGCTGCCGAACGGATCGGCGAACTGTCCTACGCCTCAGCACCTGCGCAGGACGCCCGGTGAACCGGGACCTTCGGTTCCAGATGCCGAAACGGCAACCGGAACGACCGGCGGTCTTGGGTGGTGGGACTTGCGTGGTGCAGCCTACCAGCCCCGGCGGATGCTCCGACCGGGGCCGGTAGAACGGTCACGCGGTGACGGCGTCGTCGCTCAAACTGCGGGTGCGGTTCGGGTCGACCGGGATCCCGGGGCCCATCGTCGTGGTGACGGTGGCCTTCTTCAGATACCGGCCCTTCGCCGCGGACGGCTTGGCCCGCAGCACCTCGTCGAGCGCACTCGCGTAGTTCTCGACCAGCTGGACCTCGGTGAACGACGCCTTTCCGATGACGAAGTGCAGGTTGGCCTGCTTGTCGACCCGGAAGTTGATCTTTCCGCCCTTGATGTCGCTGACGGCCTTGCCGACCTCGGTGGTGACGGTGCCGGTCTTCGGGTTCGGCATGAGCCCACGCGGGCCGAGTACCCGGGCGACGCGCCCGACCTTGCTCATCTGGTCGGGAGTCGCAACGGCCGCGTCGAAATCGAGGAACCCGTTCTGGATCCGCTCGATCAGCTCGTCGGTGCCGACGGCGTCCGCCCCGGCGGCTTCGGCTTCGGCCGCCTTCTCGCCAGCCGCGAACACGATGACCCGGGCGGTCTTGCCGGTTCCGTGCGGCAGGCTGACGGTGCCGCGGACGATCTGGTCGGCCTTGCGCGGGTCGACGCCGAGCCGGAGAGCGACCTCGACGGTGGCGTCGTAGGACGTGGTCGACGTCTCCTTCGCCAGCCGAACGGCGTCGAGCGGAGAGTAGAGCTTGCCGGCGTCGATCTTGTCCGCGGCGGCGCGGTAGGCCTTGCTGCGCTTCATCTTCGATAACTCCGTGTCTTGGCGTGGTTCAGGCGGACCCGGGCGGGTCCTCCCACAGGCGACCGGCGGATCGCCGGCCGCACGTCGTGCTGGTTGTGCGTCGGTGGTGCTTGTGCGTCCGCGTCAGTCGACGACGGTGACGCCCATCGACCGGGCGGTGCCGGCGATGATCTTCTCGGCGGCGTCGAGGTCGTTGGCGTTCAGGTCGGGCTGTTTGGTCTGCGCGATCTCCCGGACCTGTGCCCGGGTGATCCTGCCCGCCTTGACCGAGTGCGGCGTCGAACTCCCCTTGTCCAGGCCAGCGGCCTTGAGGATCAGCCGGGCGGCCGGGGGCGTCTTGGTCACGAACGTGAACGAGCGGTCCTCGTAGACGCTGATCTCGACCGGGACGATCGAGCCACGCTGGCTCTCGGTCTCGGCGTTGTACTGCTTGCAGAAGTCCATGATGTTGACGCCATGCTGACCCAACGCCGGACCGACCGGCGGAGCGGGCGTCGCGGCGCCGGCGCTGATCTGCAGCTTGATGATCGCCGCGAGCTTCTTCTTCGGAGGCATGTCTTTCTTCCTGTGTACGGTCCCGCGGCGAGCACCGCGGGGTAGTGGACGTCAGATCTTGGCGACCTGGCTGAACTGCAGTTCGACGGGCGTCTCCCGGCCGAAGATCGAAACCAGCACCTTGAGGCGCTGGGCGTCGACGTTGATCTCCGAGATCGACGCCGGCAGGGTCGCGAACGGACCGTCCATGACGGTGACCGACTCGCCGATCTCGAAGTCGACGGCCTTCGGAGCCGGGGCGCCCGCCGCGGCCTCGGTCGTACCGGCGCTGACCTTCTTGGCCTCGGCCGGCTCCGCCAACACCGAGGCCACCTCGGAGAGCAGCAGCGGCACCGGACGCTTCGCCACACCATTGATCCCGCGAACCTCGCCCACGAAACCGGTGACGTTGGGGGTGTTCTTCACCAACGACCACGACTCGTCGGTCAGCTCCATCCGGACGTAGACGTACCCCGGGAACTTCTTCTGCTCGACCTGCTGCCGCTTGCCGTTCTTGACGATCATGACGGTCTCGGTCGGCACCTCGAGCTGGTAGATGAAGTCCTCCATGTTCAGCGACGTCGCGCGCTGTTCGACGTTTTGTTTCACCCGGTTCTCGTAGCCGGCGTAGGTGTGGAGGACATACCAATCGCCCGGCTGGAGGGCCAGCAGGGCGCGCAGCTCGGCGACCGGGTCTTCCTCCTCGGCCTCCTCGGCGACCGGGTCTTCCTCCTCGGCGTCCTCGGCGACCGGGTCCTCCTGCTCGGCGTCCCGGGGCGGCGCGTCCTCGCCGACCGGGGACAGTGCATCCACACCGCCGGGCGGTTCGGCGGGCGCGGACGCGGAGTCGTCCGGGGTCACCGGCTCGTCGCTGTCAGATCCGAAGTCGGACACGGGAACTCGTACCTCGTTCAATCAGGGTTTCGATCAGGGTGCGGCGGACGCCGCGTCATTTGCCGAACAGGAACAGGTCGAACTTGGCGAACAGGATGTCCAGGCCGAAGACCAGCGCGACCATCACCGAGACGAACACCAGGACCACCCCGGTATAGGTGAGCAACTCCGAACGAGTCGGATAGATCACCTTCCGCAGCTCGGCCACGGTCTCCCGGTAGTAGGTACGGATGCGGGCGAACAACCCGCCGCGCTCGGATCCGCTGCGCGAAGACGGGGCCTGCTCACCGCGCGCCAGCGCGCTGGGCTGCATGTCAGCCGACATGTCCCGCCTTCCTTCGTTCCAGTGCCGATAGGTGGGTGGTTCTGTTCGCGGCCCGCAGGCGACGTCGCTACTTCGCCGACCCGGGGCCTCGCAGGGGCGGAGGGACTCGAACCCCCAACCGCCGGTTTTGGAGACCGGAGCTCTGCCAGTTGAGCCACGCCCCTCTGCCTTGCGGGCCGGGGTGAATCCCCTTCGACGTCGCCGCAAGGGCACGCCGAAACAGAGCCAATCCGACCCAGAGGGAAGTGTACGCGGTCACACGACGAGGAGAAACGTCGCAGTTCGCCGCGAACGTTCCTCCGCCGATCCGACCGGACGGCCCCCTCCGGCGAAGAACCCGCCGTGACGCTCGTGGGAACATGAACCCCATGAGCGCCCCCACCTCGAACAACGGCTCCGCCGCCGGTTCCGCCGTGGACCGCTTCCCGCGCATCTCCCAACGGATCGGGGCGATCGCCGAGTCCGCGACACTCGCCGTCGACGCGAAGGCGAAGGCGTTGAAGGCCGCCGGGAAGAACGTCATCGGCTTCGGATCGGGTGAGCCGGACTTCCCCACCCCGGATTACATCGTCGCCGCCGCGGAGGCGGCCTGCCGGAACCCGGCGTACCACCGCTACACCCCGGCCGCCGGACTGCCCGAGCTTCGCGCCGCGATCGCGGCGAAGACCGCCCGCGACTCCCGGCTCCAAGTGGGTGCGAACGACGTGCTGGTGACCAACGGGGGCAAACAGGCGGTCTACGCGGCGTTCGCCACCCTCCTCGACCCGGGCGACGAGGTGCTCCTCCCGGCTCCCTACTGGACGACCTACCCGGAGGCGATCGCCCTGGCCGGCGGCGCCACGGTGCCCGTCGCGACCACGCCCGAGCAGAACTACCGCGTCACCGTGGAGCAGCTCGAAGCAGCCCGCACGGACCGGACGAAGGTGCTGCTGTTCTGCTCCCCGTCGAACCCGACCGGGGCCGTCCACACACCCTCGGAGGTGCGCGCGATCGGGCAGTGGGCGCTGGAGAACGGGCTTTGGGTCGTCGCGGACGAGATCTACGAACACCTCGTCTACGGCGATGCCGAGTTCTCCTCCATCCCGGTCCAGGTGCCGGAGCTTGCCGACCGCTGCATCGTGGTCAACGGCGTGGCGAAGACGTATGCGATGACCGGTTGGCGGGTCGGCTGGCTCATCGGCCCGGCCGACGTCGTGAAGGCGGCGACGAACCTGCAGAGCCACTCGACGTCGAACGTTGCGAACGTCTCGCAGGTCGCGGCACTCGCCGCGGTCGGCGGCGACCTGTCGGCCGTCAACGAGATGAAGGCGGCATTCGACCGCCGCCGCGTCGCCATGTACACCGCACTCGACGCGATACCGGGCGTCACCTGCCCGGAGCCGACCGGCGCCTTCTACGCGTACCCGTCGGTGCAGGGGGTGCTCGGCAGGACCTTGCGCGGCCGGACGCCCACCACCTCCGCCGAGCTCGCCGAGCTGGTACTGGACGAGGTGGGCGTCGCGGTCGTCCCAGGCGAGGCATTCGGCACGCCAGGCTTCTTCCGGCTCTCCTACGCACTGGGCGACGACGACCTGGCCGAGGGCGTCAGCCGGCTCGCCGCGCTGTTGGGCGAGGCGCGCTAGACCCGTTCGGGAAGCCCCGTACCTGCCGTCGCGGCGGTGACGGACGGCTCGGGCGTCTTCCCCGGCCGGCGCCGGCGCGGAATGAGCGCGCCGGCCAGTGCACCGACCGCGACCACCGCGGCGCCGACCAGGACGGCTGGCCGCACCCCGTCGTTGAACGCGTCGATCGAGACGTAGCTGCCCTGCGAGCTGAAGATCGCGCCCAGGACGGCGACGCCTTCCTCCTGCGGCCGGACGGCGCCCATCACCACGTTCGCGACCGGGACGAAGAACAGCGACATCCCGATCCCGCAGAGCACGAACGCCGGGACGATCTCGCCGTGCGCCGCCCCCGGGCGTAGGACGTCAACCAGCCAGAACAGGCCGGCCGATTGCATCGCCAGGCCGGCGACCAGCAGCGGCCGGCCACCGATCCGGTCGGAGAGCGGGCCGGCGATCGGTGCGATGATCAGCGGCATCGCGGTCCACGGCAGCGTGCGGTCAGGCTAGTGCCACGGTCACGCGCGACCCCATGAGCACCTTCTCCTCGCCGACCTTCGCGACGAGATTCAATACGGCTACCCGACGTACCGGGTCCAGGCTCTCCACCGTTCCGCTGACCACGATGACCACCCCGCCGCCGTCGTCCGGGACGACGACGGGCCGGGTGAACCGCACTCCGAACTCGAGGACCGCCGTCGGATCGCCCACCCACGCCGTCGCGACCCGCCCGACCTCGGCCATCGTGAACATGCCGTGCGCGATCACGTTCGGCAGGCCGACCGACGTCGCCAGTCGCTCGCTCCAATGGATGACGTTGAAGTCGCCGGAAGCGCCGGCGTAACGGACCAGCGTCGAGCGGTCGACCGGGAACCACTGCGCGGGAATCTCGTCACCGGCGGAGGCGTCCTCGAACCGCCGACGGGTCATCGGGCACCCTCCCCCGCGGCCCCGCGGACGACGAGGGTCGAGATCACGTCGGCGACCGGAACGCCGCTTTCGAGGTGGACGAAGGTGGCGGTGGTGACGATCTCGTTGCCCGCGGCACTGCGAACCGCGGTCACGACCTGCTTGCTCACCAACCGATCCCCCGCGTACACCGGCCGGTGCGCGACGAAACGTTGCTCGCCGTGCACGATCATCGAGAAGTCGACGCCGAAGCCCGAGTCGGCGAGCGGCCCGCAATGTTCGAACCGGGTGCCCAGCACGACGAGGAAGGTCGGCGGCGCGACGACGTCCGGGTGGCCGGCGGCACGCGCGGCTTCGGTGTCGAGATAGCACGGGTCGTGGTCACCGATCGCAAGCGCGAAGTCGCGGATCTTCTCGCGGCTGACCTCGTAGCTCTCGTCGGCCGGGTACTCGCGGCCGACGTAGTCGCGGTTGACGGGCACGATCCCCTCGACCGTTCGGTGTCGACTAGCGGGTCTCGCGGTGGACGGTGTGCGTCCGGCAGGTCGGGCAGAACTTCTTCAGCTCGATGCGGTCCGGGTCGTTGCGCCGGTTCTTCTTGGTGATGTAGTTGCGGTTCTTGCACTCCGCGCAGGCCATGGTGATCTTGGGGCGGACATCGGTGGCGGCCACGGGACGTGCTCACTCTCAGCAGACGGAACGAACGGCGAACGAGATCGGTGTTACGTGACGGTCGCGGCGGACACACGTGCGAGCGACCGGACAAGTGTAGTCATGAGGAACCGGACACTTGTAGCGGTGGCCGGACTTGAACCGGCGACACAGCGATTATGAGCCGCTTGCTCTGCCAGACTGAGCTACACCGCCGCAGGCTCACACCTCGAGCCGAACGCCTAAGACCGAGCCCCCTTACGGAATCGAACCGTAGACCTTCTCCTTACCATGGAGACGCTCTGCCGACTGAGCTAAGGGGGCGAGCCCGACTCCGCGGAGCCGCAGGCGAGGACTCTACCGCACGTCCCGGCCGGCCCCCGCCTGAGATCAGATCCCTCGTCACGGCGGTGCGCGACGGCGGCGCACCGCCGTGACCGCCGCGATGACGGCGAGCAGCAAGGCGCCGCTCGCCAGTCCGATCCACCCGGGGCCGGGATCTTCGGACCCGCCCGGGCCGGGCCCGGCGGCGACCGGACTCGCGCCGGCCGGCGGCGGATCGGAGCTCGAGGCGGGCACCGGGAACGGGCCCGCGGACGGGCTCGCCCCGGCCGACGACGCAAGCGGCTGATGCTGGTCTGCGGTCGCCGCGACGATCGCCGGGACGAACTTCGACGCGTCCAGGGTGCCCAGTCCGGTGGCGAGGTCGTAGCCGGGCCGCGCCGGATACCCCGGCACGCTCGACCCGGCAACAGCGTTGCTGCCCAGCGTGACGTCGACGATCCCACTCGACGCCCCCTCGTCGGCGGCGGAGGCCAGCCGGTACAGCGCGTCGTTCAGGTAACCGATTCGGGCGCCCGCCGCCTGATCCGCCAGCGCGACCAGCGCGGCCAGCAGCGGAGCGGCGTGGCTGGTGCCGCCCCCGGGGCGCCACTGGCCGCCTACGTAGATCAGCAAACCGGTCGCCGGATCCGCGTCCAGCGAGATGTCGGGCACGGCGCGTCCCGCTCCGGGGACGCCGGTGAGCGCCGACTGGAACGCCGGGCGGGTGAATATCTCGCTCACCCCGCCGCCGCCCGCGCCCGATCCGCTCCACCCGCGGTCCGGGCCGGTTCGGGTGCCCGCCGTCCCGACGCCGAGATGGGTCCCGCCGACTGCGGTGACCAACGGGTCGCTGGCCGGCCAGACCGTCACCGGGCGGGAATAGAGCGACTTCATGTCGAGGGTCAGGTCTGTCGGACCGCTGTCGCCCGACGAGGAAAGGACGGACACGCCGGACGCTTTCGCAGCGGGATAGACCTGCTCGGAGAGCTGCCGCACGACGTCGGGGGAGGTGAAAGTGGGTTCGGTCGCGGCGAACGACTGCGAGAGCACGTCGACGCGGCCCAACATCGCGTGCTCCGCCGAGACGATCTCCGGAAACCCTTGCAGCCCTTCGGTTTCCGAGACCGGCGTCGTGATCACGACGATCTTGGCCCCGGGGGCGATCGAATGGGCCACCTCGACGTCCAGTGTCGTCTCCAACGCCCACCCGGCCATGTCCGCGTCGCCGGGATCGAAAGGGGGAGATGCCCCGGCCGGCGCCACGACCTCCAGGTCCACCGGCGGCAGGCCGAACGCCTGGTCGAAGGCGTCGAGGTCTGCCTCGAGCGTCGGTGATCCGAACGAGTCGACTATCCCGATCGTCACCCCCTTGCCGGTGATCCCCTTCGCGACGAGCGAGTCGACGCCGTAGGCTTGGCGTAGCTGGGCCGGCGTCAGACAGATGGACCCGAACCGGCTACGGCACTCGCCGATCGTCGGCAGTGAGGCGTTCCCGGTCTGCGTCGACCCGGCCGACGGATCGGCCGGGCGCGCCGACGCGGGGCCGGCGCTCAGAGCGGAACCGAGCAGCACCCCGCCCGCAACCGAGGCGACGACCAGCCGGCGCACTACCCCTCCGTCCCTGGACGAGGGCGTCCCGCGCCGTACGAACACTCACAAACAAAGCCGTGGCGGGTGATGGGTTCGAACCATCGTAGGCTGAGCCGACGGTTTTACAGACCGCTCCCTTTGACCACTCGGGCAACCCGCCTGGGTGACGCGAGGGGAAAGGATACCCACGCCCTCGAGGAGTCGCGCAGATGGCGGACCCATCCTTCGACATCGTCAGCAAAGTCGACCGCCAAGAGGTCGACAACGCGCTCAACCAAGCGGCCAAAGAAGTCTCCCAACGCTACGACTTTCGCGGGACGGATGCCTCGGTCGCATGGAGCGGCGACGAGGCGATCCTGATCAAGGCCAACAGCGACGAGCGCGCCAAAGCGGTCCTGGACGTCCTCAAGGAGAAGCTGGTCAAGCGGCAGATCTCGTTGAAGTCGATCGACGCCGGCGATCCGTCGCCGTCCGGCAAGGAGTTCCGCCTGACCGTCGGCATCCGTAACGGGATCCCCGACGAGAAGGCCAAGGAGATATCGAAAGTCATCCGGGCCGAAGGCCCGAAAGGGGTGCAAGCCCAGATCCAGGGGGATCAGCTCAGAGTCTCGGGCAAGAAGCGGGACGACCTGCAGGCGGTCATCGCACTGCTGAAGGGTAAGGACCTCGACGTCGCCCTGCAGTTCACCAACTACCGGTAGGACCCACACGACGATGGATCCCGACCTCACACCGCTCACGAAGCTCGACGAAGCGACCGCCGCGGCGCAACTTGCCTGCATGAACCTGCTTGTCGCCTACTGCCACCACATCGACAGCGGTCATGCGTCGCGCAACGTCGATCTGTTCACCGAGGACGGCTCGCTGATCGCCCGGATGGAGGTCGGCGAGAACGTGGATCCGGCCGTGGACGCGCGTGGACGCCTCCAACTCGCGGCGGTTTTCGACGAACGCGACAGAGCCGTCGGCAGGCGGACCAAACACGTCAGCTGCAATCCGCGCATCACCTTCGTGTCATCCGACAAGGGGCATGGTTCTTCGACGACCGTCATGTACCTGCTCAGTGCCCAGGACCCGTTCTCCGCGACGGTTGCGCATTCCATCACCGAATGCGAGGACGTCTTCTTGCGGGGCCCGCTCGGCGAATGGCGTATCGCGAGCAGGTCGGTGCGACTCGTCGCCGGCCGCCTCTAGGATCGACGGGATCACCCGGCGGCGGACCTGGTCGAGGATGAGTTCGCTCGGGTGAACCGTTCCAAGACGAAGGCAGGACCGCTACGTTCGCAACATGAGCCTGATACATGAGAACGCACTGAGCGTGCCCGCAACCGCCGCAGACGAGATCGAGATCCCGTGGATCGTATCCGTCGACGACCATGTCCAGGAACCGCCCCGATTGTGGCTTGACCGCCTGCCGGCAAAGTTCCGGGACATTGCCCCCCGGACCGAGCGGGAGATGGTCCCGTGGACGGATTCCCACGGAGTCCAGCACGAGGATTGGGGAGACGTCTGGTACTACGAGAGCCAGCGGGACGCACTGATCGCGGAGTCGGCATCGGCCGGAATCTCCGTCGACGACATGGACACGAACCCGATCACCTTCGACGCCATGCGGCCGGGCACCTACGACCCCGTCGCACGGCTGGCCGACATGGACCTCGACCATCTCGAGAAGTCGCTGTGCTTCCCGAACACATGGGTGCGTTTCTGCGGACAGCGGTTCCTGTGGGGCGAGGACAAAGAGCTCGCACTGCTCTGCGTCCGCGCCTACAACGACTTCCTGGTGGACGAATGGCAGAAGCCGTCGAACGGGCGTCTGCTCGGCGTCGGCATCGTGCCGCTCTGGGACGTCGAACTCGCCGCGGCGGAGGTGCGCCGGAACGCGGCGCGGGGCGTCAAGGCCGTCGGCTTCTCGGAGCTCCCGGCCCGGCTGGGGCTGCCTTCGCTGTACACGGGCTACTGGGAGGAGTTCATCCGCGCCTGCGACGAGACGGGAACGGTGATCGGTCTACACGTCGGCTCGTCGTCGACCGTTCCCCGCAGTTCCGACGACGCGCCGACCGGGCAGACGACGCTGTGCCATTTCGGGAACTCGGCGCTGTCACTGTCGGACTGGATGCTTTCCGGCGCGCTGGCCCGCCATCCCAACCTCAGGCTGATGTTCTCCGAGGGCCAGGCGGGATGGTTGCCGTTCTTCATGGGCCGCCTGGACCGCAAGTGGACCGAAGGCTTCAAGTGGATGCAGATCGACCGGAAGAACCTGCCCGAGCTGCCCAGCACCTATTTCGAGCGGCAGGTGTTCGCGTGCGTGACCGACGACCCGGCGGCCGTGATGTTCCTGGACAAGTTCGGTGCAAACAACATCTGCTTCGAGACCGACTACCCGCACCCGGACGGGTCGTTCCCGAACTCGGTGTCCGTCGCCCGAAAGGAGTTCGGGGCACTGTCGACCGACAACCTCGAGAAGGTCATTCGCCGGAACGCGTTACGCCTACTCGGCGAGAACTGACCTGGTCGGCCCCGGTCGCCTTCCTCGTCTCCGAACGCCTGCGCAACAAGTGCCGAACGCCTTCGATGATCAGCATGCCGCCTGCCGCGCAGCCGAAGGCGACCAACAGCGCAAGACCCGTGTTGTCCTCGAACGCCGCCCCTCCGATCCGGCCGAGCAATGCGTTGTAGACCGCCCAGATCACCGCGCCGGTCGCGGCCGCGGGAGCGAACTTGCGATACGGATAACCGGATGTTCCCGCGACGAACGTGGTGGCCGTCCGCCCGCCGGGGATGAAACGAGCCACCACGATGATCTCGCCTCCGCGCTCCTCGAGCTGCTTCTGCGCCCAGTCGAGCGTCTTGCGGCCCCGCTTACCCCCGAACAGCCGCTGCCGAGCCCACGGACCGGCCCAATGTCCGACCGCATAGCTCAGGCTGTCACCCAGGAACGCGCCGACGGCTCCGGAGACCATGACGAGCGGCAGCGAAAGTCCGCTGGCGGACAGCACTCCGCCGGTGACGACCGCGGTCTCGCTCGGCAGGATAGGCAGGATCGCGTCCCCGAGCGAGATCACGAAGATCAACGGGTAGGCCCACCACGACCCTGAGATGGCGTCCGTCAGCGCGTTGAGAAAGTGCACCCCTCATCGTGGCCGGCCGGCGGACACCTGTCCGGTCCTGCGCTGAAAGTTCGACAAGATCGCCCCCACGGCCGGCACTGTCGGACCGGTCTTCAAAGCCAGCGGCGGGTGCGGAGGAACCAGTAGAGGGCGCCCGCCAGCACGACCATGATGACGAGCGATGCCACGAACGCGTCGTAGCCGCCGAAGCCCGGGAAGTGCACGTTCTGGCCGAAATAGCCGGTCACCGCGGTCGGCACCGCGACGATCGCGGCGTACGAGGTCAGCTTCTTCATGATCTCGTTCAGCTGGTTGCCCTGGATGGTCAGGTTCGTCTCCACGATGCTGCCGACCAGATCGCGCAATCCGTCGGTCCACTCGGCGACCCGCAACACGTGGTCGTACACGTCCTGGTAGTAAGGCTGGATCGTCGAGTCGACGATGCCGTCGCCGCGGCGGAGCAGGGTGTTCACGACCTCCCGCATCGGAGTCGTGAGTCGCCGGAAGTAGACCAGCGACTTACGCAGCGCGAACGAACGCCGCTGGATCTCGCGTCGTTCGGAATCGGTCAGGTCGCCCCCGAACAAGCCGTCCTCGAGTTCGTCGAGGCGGTCGTCGAGCACCTCGACCACCTCGAAGTGCCCGTCCACCAGAACGTCCAGTAGCCCCCACAACAGATACGAGGCGCCGCAGGACGCCAAGTCCCGAGCATCGTCCCAGGCCCGGACCACCCGGGCCATGTCGAACCGGCCGTCCTTGCGGATCGTGATGAGGAACCGCGGCGCGACGAACACGGCCAACTCGGAGGAGTGCAGTGCGTCGTCGTCGGTCAGCCGGACCGCGTAGAGCGAGAGGAACAGGTGGTCGTCGTAGTGATCGACCTTGGGGCGCTGGCGCTCGGTCAACGCGTCCTCGACCGCGAGCGGCGCGAGCCGGAACTCCTCCGCCACCAACGTCAGGTCGCTCGGCGCCGGCTCGCACAGATCCAGCCAGACAACCGTGTCCGGCTCCTCCAGGTAGTCGCTGATCCGCGCCGGGTCGAAGTCCTCGTCGACCATCACGCCCGCTCGGTAGACCCGGGTTCGATGGCTCACGGACCCGACGGTAGCGAGCTCGGGAGAGAACACCGGACAAAGGTCACCCCGCCACGCGGGGGGAAGCGCAGCGGGGTGACGTCGGGGGCGCCGGCGCGAACCAGCGGTCTTCGTCTCGTTCTGGATCTAGTGCAGCGACTGGCCGGCCATCGCCTCCAAGCGCCGGATCCGTTCCTCCATCGGGGGGTGGGTGGAGAAGAACCGACCGACGCCGCCACCGCGAAACGGGTTGGCGATCATCAGCGAAGCGGTCGGGGCGAGCTCCGCGGTCTGCGGCAACGGCAGTTGGTCGGTTCCACGTTCCAGTTTGCGCAGCGCGCTCGCGAGCGCAAGGGGATCTCCGGTGACTCGCGCCCCGGATTCGTCCGCCTGGTACTCCCGGCTGCGGCTGACCGCCATCTGAACCATCGCGGCGGCGATCGGGCCGAGGATGATCAGCAGCAGCTCACCGAGAAACCCGCCCTCACGGTCGTCGTTTCGGCCGCCACCGAAGATCATCGCGAACTGGGCGAAGTGCGCCAGGTAGACGATCACCGCGGCCAGCGTGCCGGCCACCGAGGAGATGAGGATGTCGCGGTTGGCGACGTGACTGATCTCGTGGCCGAGGACGCCGCGCAACTCGCGATCGTCCATCATCGCCATGATCCCCTCGGTGCAGCAGACGGCTGCGTGCTCGGGGTTACGACCCGTCGCGAACGCGTTCGGTTGGTTCGTCGGCGACATGAACAGCCGCGGCATCGGCATGCCGTTGCGCGCCGCGAGCTCCGCGACGATCGCATACAGCCGCGGCTGTTCGGCCTCGGTGACCGGGTACGCCCGCATGCTTCGCAGCGCGAGCTTGTCCGACTGGAAGTAGGTGAAGCCGTTCATCGCGACCGCGATCAGCAGGGCGATCAGCAACCCTGATGTCCCGAAGATCGCGCCGACCCCGAGGATCAGAGCGGACAGCAACCCAAGCAGGAGCGCAGTACGCAGACCGTTGTGATGGGAGCCGTACACCGGATCCTTCCTTTCGCCGCGACAGCGGCTGGTGGTGTCCGCGATGGCGCGGACGGGCGCTTCTCACGTGCAGATCGCGCGCACGCGACGGGTTCAGGATCGGCCCACAGCCTGAGCGGCGGATGAATGGCCGCTGAGAGGTCAACACGCAGTTGGGCGCCTGTCATCCAGTCGGCTCCCGGATCTTAGGGTGTCGGCACGACTCGCAACCAGCACTTGTGATACGCCTCCCGCCGTGAACGGCAGGTAACGCGCACGTTAGAATCGGCCGAGGTCCACACCGTGCCGTCCCCCGAGGCGGAGTTGGAACAACCGTGCTCAAACAGAGCGCTCCGAGGGTGAGGCATAGGTAGTCGTGACCACGAGCGAGAAGCCCGTACAACAGATCAGCAGAGTCGTCATCCGTTTCGCCGGCGACAGCGGCGACGGCATGCAGGTCACCGGCGACCGGTTCGTCGCGGAGACCGCCGCTCTCGGCAACGACCTCTCGACGCTCCCGGACTTTCCGGCCGAGATCCGGGCGCCTGCCGGGACGATCCCGGGGGTCAGCGCCTTCCAGGTCCAGTTCGCCGACAGCAAGGTGATGACGCCGGGTGACCATCCCGACGTCCTGGTCGTCATGAACCCGGCCGCGCTCAAGTCCCAGCTGCCGCTGCTGCCGCGCGGCGGCACGATCGTGCTGAACACCGACGAGATGACCTCGCGCAACCTGGCGAAGGCCGGTTTCGCCGTCGATCCCCGCGAGGACGGCTCACTGGAGAGCTACCGGGTGCACGAAGTGCCGATCACCACCCTCACGATCGGCGCGGTGGAAGGCCTCGGGCTGAACAAGAAGGAAGCCGAGCGGAGCAAGAACTTCTTCTCGCTCGGTCTGATGTCCTGGCTCTACAACCGGCCGAGCGAAGGCACCCGGAGCTACATCGAGACGAAGTTCGCGAAGCGTCCGGACGTCGTGAAGGCCAACCTCGCCGCGTTCGAGGCCGGACTCTCCTACGGGGAGACCACCGACGCGTTCGCAGTCTCCTACGAGATCGCGCCGGCGACCATGCCCGCCGGCCTGTACCGCAACATCTCCGGGAACCTGGCCCTCGCCTACGGGCTGGTCGCCGCCGCGGAACTGGCCGGGCTGCCGCTGTTCCTCGGGTCGTACCCGATCACACCGGCGTCGGACATCCTGCACACGCTCTCCGGACTGAAACGCTTCGGCGTCAAGACCTTCCAGGCTGAAGACGAGATCGCCGGCATCGGCTCGGCGATCGGAGCCTCGTTCGGTGGGGCGCTCGGGGTCACGACCACCTCCGGCCCCGGTGTCGCTCTGAAAGGCGAGGCGATCGGTCTCGCCGTGTCGCTCGAACTGCCGCTGATCGTCGTCGACGTGCAACGCGGCGGACCCTCGACCGGTCTGCCGACCAAGACCGAGCAGGCCGACCTGTTGCAGGCCGCCTTCGGCCGGAACGGCGAGTCCCCGGTCCCGATCGTCGCGCCGCGTTCGCCCGCCGACTGCTTCGACGCGGCGATCGAGGCGGCCCGGATCGCGATCACCTATCGCACGCCGGTGTTCCTGCTGTCGGACGGCTACCTCGGCAACGGCTCCGAACCCTGGCTCGTCCCGGACACCAGCCGGCTGCCCAGGATCGAGCCGAACTTCACCGTCGAGCCGAACGGCCCCGACGGGCAGTTCCAGCCCTACCTGCGCGATCCGCAGACCCTGGCGCGGCCGTGGGCCGTCCCCGGCACTGCGGGTCTGGAACACCGCATCGGTGGCATCGAGAAGGCGGACGTCACCGGCAACATCTCCTACGACCCCGCCAACCACGACCTGATGGTCCGGCTGCGCGACGCGAAGGTGGCGGGCGTCGCGAATTCGATTCCGCCGCTGGAGGTGGAGGACCCGAGCGGTCAGGCGAAGCTGCTCGTCCTCGGGTGGGGCTCCACCTATGGACCGATCGCCGCCGCCTGCCAGATGTTGCGTGAGGCGGGGCACGACGTCGCCCAGGCCCACCTGCGCCACCTCGTCCCCTTCCCGTCGAACACCGGCGAGATCCTCAAGGGCTACGACAAGATCCTCATCCCGGAGATGAACCTGGGCCAGCTCGCCATGCTGATCCGGGCTCGCTTCCTCGTCGACGCGGTGGGTTACAACCACGTACGAGGACTGCCGTTCACCGCGACCGAACTCGCCGACGCCATCGAAGGACTGCTCGGATGACCACCACCTCGAACGCCCACGGCGACATCGTCCAGCTGACGAAGAAGGACTTCACCTCCGACCAGGAGGTGCGCTGGTGCCCGGGTTGCGGTGACTACGCGATCCTTTCCACGGTGCAAAGCTTCCTGCCCGAGATGGGAATCGCGCGGGAGAACGTCGTCTTCATCTCCGGGATCGGCTGCTCCTCCCGGTTCCCGTACTACGTGGACACCTACGGCATGCACTCGATCCACGGGCGGGCCCCGACGATCGCGTCCGGCCTGGCGCTGAGCCGCCCGGACCTGAAGGTGTTCGTCGTCACCGGTGACGGGGACGCGCTGTCGATCGGCGGCAACCACCTGCTGCACACGCTGCGGCGGAACGTGGATCTCACGATCCTGCTGTTCAACAACCAGATCTACGGCCTGACGAAGGGGCAGTACTCCCCCACCTCCGAAGTCGGCAAGATCACCAAGTCGACGCCGATGGGATCGCTGGACCACCCGTTCAACCCACTGTCCCTGGTGATCGGCGCCGAGGCTAGCTTCGTCGCCCGGTCGATCGACTCGGAGCGTCAGCACCTCACCGCGATGCTGCGCGCAGCGGCGGAGCACAAGGGCTCGTCGTTCGTCGAGATATACCAGAACTGCAACATCTTCAACGACGGGGCGTTCGACCAGCTCAAGGACCGGGACACCCGCGACTCGTCGCTGATCCGGCTCGAGCACGGCCAGCCGTTGCGTTCGGCGACGCAGAGCGTGGTCCGGGACCAGACCGGCGCGCTCAGTCTGGTCGACGACCCGGAAGCCCCGAACGCGGTGATCCACGACGCGACGGCGGCCGACCCGGCGTACGCCTTCGCGCTGTCGCGGATCCGGCAGCCGACGCCGATCGGGATCTTCCGCAGCGTCGATCGCACCGCGTACGGCACCGCGATGCAAGCCCAGCTGGAACAGGCGAAGGCCAAGCAGGGCGCGGGCGACCTCCAGTCGCTGATCACCGGCAAGGACACCTGGACCGTGGCCTGAATCGACCGAGTTTCGCGGACGTCCCCGCAGTGGAAGCGAACGTCGTCAAGAAAGACATGCGGATCTCCTAGGGCGCCGAGACGAGGGGCATCACGACGCGGTCGACGAACTCGGTGACGGTCTGCTCGGTCACCGTTCGGTTCATGAGGATCACCTGGTAGGTCAACAGCGCCGGCAAGAGATCGCCGAACATCTCGTCAGCCGCGTCGGGGCGGAGCTCACCCCGGGCGACGCCCCGTCGCAGGACGGCGAGCATCGCGACTTGCTTCGGGTGGTGCACCTGCGACTCGACAGCCGCGGCCAGCTCGGGATCGCGCGTCACTTCGCAGGCAACCGCGCGGACGAGTTCGCCGGCCTCGCCAGACATCTGGCAGATGCCCGTTCCGAGCCGGATCAGCAGGTCGCGAGTTGTCAGCGTGTCGTCGGCCAGCGACGCGAGGATGTGATCCGGACCGCCGAACCGGGAGCAGAACGCGTCGAGCACAAGGTCCTGTTTGGTGTGCCAGCGCCGGTAGATGCTCGCCTTGCCGGTCTTGGCCCGGGCGGCCACCGCTTCGATGGTGAACGCCGCGTAGCCGACGCGCGCGAGCTCCTCGAACACCGCTTCGTGGATCGCGTCCTCCAGCACCATCCCCCGCCGGCGCTTACCCGCGGACGGTTGGAGGGAACAGGCAACGGGCGGCGCGCTCCTCACTGTCCGACCTTTCGACAACCATGAAGACGTCTGATGTACCCGAAACGTTCGATAGGGGACGTTTGCGTTTCCTATCGAACCCTACTATCTTACGGCTAAGAGACGTTGCCGTCTCCTACCCATTCCTGCTTTCGACCCACGCTCGAGCCTGTGGTCGTCAGCAAACAATCGCCATCCGGACGGAGTTCCTCGATGTCCAGCACGGATCAAACCCTCGCCCGGACGGCGACCTCCCCGCACCCGGGGACTGCCCGCCGGGCGAGCCATCCCACCCTCCTGCTGCTGCTCATCGCGGGCGCCCAACTGATGGTGGTGCTCGACGCGACGATCGTGAACATCTCACTTCCGTCGATGGGCCGTTACTTCGACCGCAGCCAGACCGACATGACCTGGGTGATCAACGCCTACACCCTCGCCTTCGGCGGGTTGCTGCTGCTGGGCGGGCGGGCCGCCGACGTGCTCGGACGCCGGCAGATGTTCATCTTAGGTCTGGGCCTGTTCTCGCTCGGCAGCTTGGTCGGCGGCGTCTCCGTCAACTTCCCGATGATTCTCATCGGCCGCGTCATCCAAGGCATCGGAGGCGCCATCGCGGCGCCCACCGCACTGTCCTTGATCACGATCTCGTTCCCGGAAGGCCCCGAACGCAACCGGGCGTTCGCGGTGTACGCCAGCGTCTCCGGCGCCGGTGCGGCGTTGGGACTGCTGCTCGGGGGGGTGCTCACCGAATACCTCGACTGGCGGTGGGTCTTGTTCGTGAACGTGCCGATCGGCGTGGCGCTGATGGCCGGCGGTTTCCTCTATATCCACTCGTCCGAACGGTTGTCCGGCAAGTTCGACATCGTCGGCTCGCTGCTGTCGGTCGCGGGCATGGTGTCGCTCGTCTACGGATTCATCAGCGCCGCGAACCACAGCTGGGGAGACGGCACGACGATCCTGACGTTGGTCGCCGGCGTCGCCCTGCTCGGGGCGTTCGTGCTCTACGAATCGCGGTCCTCGATCGCGATGATGCCGCTACGGATCTTCGCGAACCGGTCCCGTGCCGGTGCCTACCTCGTGATGCTGATCGTGGGCGCGGCGATGTTCGGGATGTTCTACTTCCTGACGTTCTACGTGCAGGGAGTCCTGGGGTTCAGCGCGCTCAAGGCGGGTGTCGCGTTCCTGCCCTTCTGCTTCGTGATCATCCTCGGTTCGGGCATCGTCAGCCAGATCCTGCCCAGAGTCGGCGCGAAGCCGCTGATCGTCGCCGGATCCGCGCTGATGACGATCGGGCTGTTCTTGTTCGCGATGGTGAAGGCTGACAGCGGTTACGCGTCGGCGCTGCTTCCCGCCATGATCGTGATGGCGACCGGGATGGCCTCGTTGTTCGTGCCGATGACCGTGGTGTCGGTGACGAAGGTCAGCCACACCGACACGGGGCTGGCATCAGCGCTGCTGAACGTCGGTCAGCAGGTCGGCGGGTCGATCGGTCTCGGCGTCTTGGCCACGGTCTTCGCCAGTGCGTCGAAGAGCGCAGGAAGCAGCCAGCTGGGCAAGCTGACCGGCGCCGCGCGGGACCACCTGACCGAACTGGTGACCAGCGCCAAGAGCGGCCACCCGACGTCGGCGGCCGCCGCGCAGGACAACGTGGCGGTGCACGCCTTCCACGTCGTTCAGACGCGTGGGGCGGCTCAGGGGTTCCTGGTCGCCGCGATCTTCGGGATCGTCGGCGTCGCCGTCGCGATATCGCTGATCAACGTCAAGAAGGGGGACACGCAGGAAGCGGCTGTCGCTGCGGGGTTATAGCGACGCGAAGGCTCCGGCGGCTTGCGCCGGTTGGGCGGCATGTTGCTACCGGCCGTTGGTCAAAGCATTCCGTTGCGTTGAGCCCACAGCGCGGCCGAGGTCCGTTCCGCGACGCCGATGACACTGAAGATACGAGTGAGATGGGCTTTTACGGTCTTCTCGCTGATGTCGAGTTTGCGGGCGATGCTCTTGTTGGGAAGTCCGGTCGCGACGAGCGCGAGGACCTCGCGTTCGCGGGAGGTCAACGACTCGGCGGTTCCTCGGGTCGGCCTGTTGGCAGGCAGGAATGCCCGCGCGGCGCGGGGCGAGAGCGGCACGCCACCTTCGACAGCGTCCCGTAGCGCCCTCGTGATGTCCTCTGGTTCAGCGTCCTTCAGGAGGTACCCGACCGCGCCGGCTTCGAGCGCGCCGATGATTCTTTCGTGTTCCGCGAAGGACGTGAGGATGACGACCTTGGTTTCCGGGCGGGCCTGGAGCACCACTTTCGTCGCTTCGATGCCATCCATGTTCGGCATCGAAAGGTCCATGAGAACGACGTCCGGGTTGAGGCGAAGCACGGCTTCCTCGGCTAGGGATCCGTCTTCGATCACGCCGCATTGTTCGAAACCTTCGGTCCCGTCGAGAAGCTCCGAAAGTCCGCGACGGACAACCGCGTGGTCGTCGACGATCAGGACCCGGATCATCGTTCGGATGGCAATTCGGAGGTGTCTGGCGTCACCGGGAGGTCCAATCGGAATTCGGTTCCGTGTCCGGCGGCGGCTTTGAGTTCGAGGGTTCCGCCGGCTTCGGTGACGAGGGTCGTGAGGAGCACGAGGCCAACGCTTCCACGGCGGCGGGTGGTCTGCATCTGTGGATCGAAGCCCTTGCCATCGTCAACGACTCGGAGCACCAATCGGCTGGGGGACGGGCGGTTCACGCTGAAGGCGACGCGGGACGCCTCGGCATGCCGAGCCACGTTGCGGACAGCTTCCTGGGCGGCACGATAGACGAGTCCGCTGCTGCCCGGATCCAGGTCGTCGATCTCGGGGATGTCCACGGTGACGTTCATACCCCGGACCTCCAGCGAGGCCACCAGGTCGGTGAGGGAAGCGGCTAGACCCTGAGCGTGCAGCGCAGGGGGTGTGATCGTCAGGATCAGGCTCCGCAGCTCACGCACCCACCGCCGCAGGTCCGCCGCGGTCGAGGACAGGAACGCGGCGCCAGCCGGGTCCGCCGAACGGTTCCTGTTGGCGGCCGCGGTCAGCGAGTAGGAGGCGCCCGCCAAACCTTGCACGACCCCGTCGTGCAAGTCGGCGGCGATGATCGCCCGCTCGCGATCGGACGCGGCGAGATTTGCGAGGAGTAGCGACTCGCGTTCGTCCTGAGCCGCTTTGAGTCGTCGCGCCATCCGATACGCCAGCGGGGCCTGCACGAGATACAGAAGTCCTAGTGCGCCGAGCAGGATCGGGAGGCTCGCGAGCCACATCCGCCGGCTGGAATCGGTGACCACCCCATAGGGCTGGTATGTCTCGAAAAGTAGCCGGGTCCCGGATGGCGTCTGGACGCCCTGGTACACCTGCAGCAATTTGCCGAACTGTCGCTCGTCGCGGTTCTCGTCCTCCTGGAGGTTGCTGACCTCGGCCGATACTCGACCGGTCCTCAGCGCGGACAACTCCTCATCGGGGAGCGGGAACCGAAGTCCGATCAAGGCGGCGTCGTCGGAGTAGACGATGCGCCCGGTCTCGTCCCAGATCTTGACCCGCACGATGTGGCTGCCAAGCACCCGGTTGCGCACGGTGGCATCCAACAGGTCGTGCGCCGGCCCGGGGCGCAGCGAGTCGTCGGTGAGGATCGGACCGACCACATCCGTCGCTTCCAGGTTCGTCAGCGTTCTGGCGTCCCGGATCGCTTCCGCCGTCGCGAGGTCCCGCTGAGAAATCGCCAGCACCGCGGCCACGACTCCCAGCACGAGCAGACCAGCTACCAGGAAGCTGGCGATGGCCCTGGGGACCGAGCCGGGGCGTAGCCCGCTCCGCGGGGATCCGGGCTCGCTCAAGTTGGCTCGTCTCAGTTGTGTCCGCTGCCGCCGTCGCTGCCGTGCCTACCATTGTCCCCGCTCGAATCGCCACCGCGATGGTCGTCACCGGGCTCGGCGCCGTGACCGCCGTGATCGTCGCCCGGTTCGGTTCCGTGGCTTCCGCGGTCGTCGCCCGGTTCGGAAGTGCGGGTGGTCGCAGGGCCGACGGGGCTCGACGTGCGGCCACCACGATCGTCACCAGGCTCCCCCGACGCGTGGAGCCCGCGGTCGTCCCCGGGCTCGGCCGGACGGGTCGTTGTCGGGACCGGGGTGAGAGCCACGACACCCGGGACGCTCCGGTGGTTGTCGTCGATGGGAAGCGAATTTCCCGAGCCCGTGCCGCCGCCCTGGTCCGCGAGCGCGAACGCTCCGACGCTTCCCCCGATAGCGATCGCCACGGAAGCGCCCAGGACGACGGGGACTTTGTGCCGCAATTTCAGTGACATGTTGAATCCTTCCCGCGTGGCCTGTTCTCCGGCCCCATGGGACTAGGTTGCGTCGCTGTTGGTCCCGGTCACCATCGGACGATGGTCCTAGGACCTCCGGTCCGTCACATCCGGGAGGTGCCTCGCCACGACGCCCGCGTTCGTCTCCCGAGCGAAGCGGCTATCCACGGCGTGGTGGAGATCATGAACCTGAAGGTGGGGAAGTCGGGCTCAGGGGCGGGTCCGGTCGGGGGAAGACAGGACAAGGGTTCAGTTCGTACGGGTGACGACGACGTCACATAGGGCGGACAGCGCGTCCCGAGCAACCCCGGCGGGAAGCCGAGCCAGCGTCGCGCGAGCGTCCTCGGCCCAGCGGTTGGCCAGTTCGCGGGAAGCGTCCATCGCCGGCGACCGGCGCAGTGCGTCCAGCGCGGCGGCCAATGCTTCCTCCGACGACAGATCTCCACGAACCTGCCGGTAGACCACCGGATCGAGGACCGACGACATCACGACCGGCAACGACAGAATGCCCTCGCGCAGGTCGGTGCCCTGCTCCTTGCCCAGGACGAAGGATCCGCTGGTCACGTCGAGGATGTCGTCGGCGAGTTGGAATGCGACGCCGATCTTGCTGGCGTAGTCGGCCAGAACCTCGACGAACTCCGGACGCGCCCCGGACAACATCGCCCCCAACTGCCCGGAGGTCGCGATCAGCGAGCCGGTCTTGTCGGCGACGACCCGCAGGTAGTGCTCGAGGACGTCGTCGTCCGGCAACGGGCCCACGGTCTCCCGGATCTGGCCTTCGACCAGGGTCGCTATCGTCCGGGCCAGGATCCGGGTCGCCTCCGAGCCGAGATCGGCGGTGAGTTCGGAAGCGCGGGCGAACAGGTAGTCGCCGGTGAGGATTGCCACCGTGTTCGTCCAGCGCCGGTTCGCCGCCTCCGCGCCGCGCCGGATCGTCGCCTCGTCCATGACGTCGTCGTGGTAGAGCGTCGAGAGGTGGGTCAGCTCGATCGCGACGGCCGCGCCGGTCACCTCGGGCCGGGTGGGATCTCCGGTCGCGTGCGCGGCCAGCAACGTCACCAGTGCGCGGAACCGCTTCCCCCCGGCATCGCCCAAATGGTGGGCGGTTTCGTCCATGAACCCGTAGTTACTGCTCGAGGCGTCCCGCAGTTGCTTCTCGACCTCGTCCAGGCCGGACCGGATCTGGTTCTCGAACGCCGGGTCGGAGAATGTCAGTCCGGTGAGCGCGGCGACGGCGGGAGCTGCCATGTCCTCAGCGTAGGACGTGACGCTGCCCGTCGCCTCGTTCACGTCCGAGGCCGGGAGCTCAGCGGGCGAACTGGGCAGCGTCGTGGGCAAGGTCGAGAACCGAGGACGGGACGACACCGAGCACCAACGTCACCGCAAGGCCCAGACCGAGCGCGGCGGCGGTGAACGCCGACGGCAGCGCCACGGTCGGGCCGTCCGGCGCCGGGTCGGTGAAGAACATCAACACGATGACACGGGCGTAGAAGAAGCCGGTGACCGCCGAGGTCACCACGGCGACGACGACCAATCCCACGGCATGACCCGAGACCGCCGCCGAGAACACGGCGAACTTGCCGACGAAGCCGCTGGTCAGCGGGATCCCGGTCAGCGCGAGCAGGAAGAACGCGAACGAACCGGCGACGAACGGCGCCCGTTTGCCCAGACCGGCCCAGCGGGACAGGTCGTTCGCCTCGTCGGCGCCGTCCCGGACCAGACCGACGATCGCGAACGCTCCGATCGTGGTGAATCCGTAGACCAGCAGGTAGAACAGGCTGGCCGCCAGGCCGTCCCGGTTCGTCGCGGTGACGCCGACCAGGATGAAACCGGCGTGCGCGATGGAGGAGTACGCGAGCATCCGCTTCACGTCCCGCTGGGTGATCGCGAAGATGGCCCCGCCGATCATCGTCAGGATCGCGACGACCCACATGAAAGGCCGCCAGTCCCAGCGACTTTCGCCGAACGCGACGTAGAAGACCCGCAGCAACGCGCCGAACGCCGCGACCTTCGTACAGGCCGACATGAAGGCGGTGACCGGGGTGGGCGAGCCCTGGTAGACGTCCGGCGTCCAGGAGTGGAAAGGCACCGCGCCGACCTTGAACAGCAGCCCGATCGCGAGCAGCCCCATCCCCAGGAAGAGGTACGTGTCCCCCTGACCGGTTCCCGACACCGCGTCGTGGATCTTGCCGAGATCGACCGAACCCGCGAAGCCGTAGACCAGCGCGAGGCCGTAGATGAAGAACGCCGAGGCGAACGCGCCGAGCAGGAAGTACTTCATCGCGGCTTCCTGCGAGAGCAGCCGGCGGCGGCGGGCCAGGCCGGCCATCAGGTACAGCGGAAGTGAAAGGACCTCGAGCGCGATGAACATGACGAGCAGGTTGTTCGCGGCGGCGAACAACATCATCCCGCCGACCGAGAACGTCAGCAGCGGGAACGCCTCGGTGACCGTGTCCCGCGAAAGGAGGAGGTCTCGGGCGTCGGACGTCCCGGGCAGCGCGGCCGGGTCGGCGACCAGCGACCCACCGGTGGAATCGACCGAACGTTCGGCCAGCAGCAGGACCGAACCGATCGCGAGCAGCAGGATCGTGCCTTCGACGAACAACGCGGGGCCGTCGACGGCCACCGAGCCGACCGCGACGATCGAGCGCCGCGAATGCAGGGCGACGACCGCGATCAACGCCCCGAGCAGACCACCGAGTGCGAGCGTGATCTGGACCGGCCGGCGGAGCCGGCGAGGCACGAAAGCCTCGACCAGGATCCCGGCGAGCGCTACCGCGAATACGACGATGAACGGGGACAGCGCCGTGTACTCGATCGACGGCGCCGGGATGTCACCCTCGGCGGTGGGCAGCGCCGAGACGGCGTGCAACGCGGCGATCACTTGGAGGCTCCGTGGTTCGGGGCGGTCTTCTCGGTCTCGACGGTGTTGGCCCCGATCCAGTCGTGCTCACCGCGCAGGAGGCCGTTCGGCCCGTACGGCTGGGCCGCGTTCGCCGCCGGCTCCGGATCTTTGCTGTTCACCTGCGCGTAGATCGCCCGCACTGACGGGTTGATCACGTCCAGCATCGGCTTCGGGTAGAAGCCGAGGAAGATCAGCATCGCCAGCAGCGGGGCGACGACGAAGGTTTCGCGCAGCGACAGGTCCTTCACTGCCTCGAGGCCGGCGCGAACCGGGCCCTGGCAGGTGCGCTGGTACATCCACAGGATGTAGAGCGCGGCCAGCACGATGCCGGTGGTCGCCACGATCGCGGCCGCCCCGTAGCGGGTGAACGTGCCGACCAGGACCAGGAACTCGCCGATGAAGGTCGAGAGCCCGGGCAGCGCCAGCGACGACAATCCGGCGATCAGGAACGCGCCGCCGAGGATCGGTGCGGGTTTGGCCAAACCGCCGTAGTCCTCGATGTTCCGGCTGCCCCGGCGGGCGATGAGGAACCCGACGACAAGGAACAACGCGCCGGTCGACAGGCCGTGGTTGACCATGTAGAGCACCGCGCCGCTGCCGCCCTGGGAGGTGAAGGCGAAAACGCCCATCGCGATGAAGCCGAAGTGCGCGATCGACGTGTAGGACACCAGCCGCTTCATGTCGCGCTGAGCCATCGCGACCAGCGCCCCGTAGAGGATGCCGGCGATCGCGAGCCCGATGACCAACGGCGCCAGCGTCTTCGACGCGTACGGGAACAGCGGGATGCAGTAGCGGATGAAGCCGAACGTGCCCACCTTGTCGAGCACCCCGACGAGCAGCACGGATCCGCCGACCGGGCCTTCGGCGCCGGCGTCCGGTAACCAGGTGTGGAACGGCCAGAGCGGGGCTTTGATCGCGAACGCGACGAAGAAGCCGAGGAACAGCCATATCTGCAGCGTGTGCGACAGGTGCAGGTCGGCCAACGCGAACAGGTTGAACGTGCCGTTGCCGCCGAGCTGGTTCCGGCCTTCGACGTACAGGCCGATGATCGCGGCGAGCATCAGCAACCCGCCGAACAGGCTGTAGAGCAGGAACTTCACCGACGCGTACGAACGCCCCGGGCCGCCGAAGGACCCGATGAGGAAGTACATCGGGATCAGCATCGCCTCGAAGAACACGTAGAACAGGAAGACGTCGGTCGCGGCGAACACGCCGACCAGCAGCGATTCCAGCACCAGGACGAGTGCGAAGAATGCCCGGACCGAGCGGATCCCGAACCGGTTACGACCCGAGTCCGGGTCGGCGTCGTGCCACGAGGCGAGGAGCACGATCGGAACCAGCACGGCGACCAGGTCGATCAGCACCAGCGCGATGCCGTCCGCCCCGACGGCGTAGTGGATCCCGAACTGCTTGATCCAGGTGTAGTCCGAGGCGAACTGGAAACTGTGGTCGCTTCCGGTGTCGTAATTCGCCGACATGGCGATCGAGAAGACCAGCACCACCAGGGAGATCGCGAGCGCCGCCTGCTTGACCAGCAGGTCACGGCCCGCCGGGATCAGCGCGACGAGCAACGCGCCGACGAGCGGGATCGCACCGATGACGGTGAGCCACGGGAACCCTTGTGTCATTACCCGAGCCTCACCAGCAGAAGGGCGCCGAGCAGCAGCGTCGCGCCGCCGAGCATGGTCAGGGCGTACGACCGGACGAATCCGGTCTGCAGCCGGCGGATCCGGCCGCTGGTCCCGCCGATCAACGCGGCCAACCCGTTGACCCCACCGTCGATGCCCTTGGCGTCGACGAAGCCGAGAGTGCGGACGAGGTACTGGCCCGGGCGCATGAACAGAGACTCGTTCAGCGCGTCGGCGTAGAGGTTCTTGCGCGCTGCGGTGACCAGCGCGCCGGCCCGTGGCGCGATCCGCGGGATCGGCAGCCGGACGAACCGCAGGTACGCGCCGAGCACACCGCCGGCCACGACCAGCAACGTGATCAAGGTCAGGACCACCGGCGACACCGTGTGCACGCCTTCCTCGGCGGATTTCCCGACCGAGGGAGTCAGCCAGTGCTGGACGCCGCCGCCGAAGATCAGCAGGTAACCGCCGATCGCGGACAGCACCCCCAGGACGACCATCGGGATCGTCATCGTGGACGGTGATTCGTGCGGGTGGATCCCGTCGTCCCAGCGCTTCTCGCCGAAGAACGTCATCGCCATCAGCCGGCTCATGTAGAAGGCGGTGACGCCGGCGCCGATCAGCGCGACGATGCCGAGCAGGTAGCCGGACGTCCCGCCCTTGTCGAACGCGACTTCGATGATCTTGTCCTTGGTCCAGAAGCCCGACCAGAGCGGGAAGCCGATGATCGCCAGGTAGCCGGAGGCGAAGACCCAGAACGTGATCGGCATCGACGTGCGCAGGCCGCCGAAGCGGCGCATGTCGACCTCGTCGTTCATCGCGTGCATGACCGAACCGGCGCCGAGGAACATCGCGGCCTTGAAGAAGCCGTGCGCGACCAGGTGCAGGATCGCGATCGCGTAACCGGCGGGGCCGAGACCGACCGCCAGGAACATGTAGCCGATCTGGCTGACCGTGGAGTACGCGAGCACCTTCTTGATGTCGTCGTAGGCGCACCCGCAGATCGCGCCGTAGGTCAGGGTGAGGGCGCCGATGATCGTGACCACGGTCCGCCCACCGGGGGTCAGGTCGAACAGCGGCGCCGACCGGGCGATCAGGTAGACGCCGGCGGTGACCATCGTCGCCGCGTGGATCAGCGCGGAGACCGGGGTGGGGCCCTCCATCGCGTCTGGAAGCCAGGTCTGCAACGGGAACTGGCCGGACTTACCGCAGGCACCGAGCAGGAGCAGCAGGCAGATCGCGGTCAGCGCGCCGTGGTGCGCTCCCTGCGCGGTGGAGAAGACGCCGTCGAAGTCGACCCGGCCGAACTGGCTGAACATCAACATGATCGCTACCGACAGGCCCACGTCGCCGACCCGGTTCGCGATGAATGCCTTCTTCGCCGCGGTCGCCGCAGACGGCTTGTACTGCCAGAAGGCGATCAGCAGGTACGAGGCGAGACCCACGCCCTCCCAGCCGACGTACAGGCCGAGGTAGCTGTCGGCGAGGACGAGCAGCAGCATCGCCGCGACGAACAGGTTGAGGTAGGCGAAGAACTTGCGCCGATCGGGGTCGTGCGACATGTACCCGATCGAGTACACGTGGATGAGGAAACCGACCCCGGTGATCAACAGGATGAACACCGCGGACAGCGGGTCGAGCAGCAACGCGGCGTCGACGTGGAAGGAACCGACCGGGACCCAGCTGAACAGCACGTCGTGCTGGAAGCGCCCGTCACCACTCTTGCTCCTCAGCGTGAAGAAGAGCACCACCGCCCACAGGAACGAGGCACCGCACAGGGCGGTGGCCAGCAGGTGGCCCCACGGGTTGGTCCGCTTTCCACCCAGCAACAGGATCGCCGCGCCCACGGAGGGGAAGGCGAGCAGCAGCCAGAGAGCGGAGAAAACTCCGCTGGCCGACGTGAACGTCATGCGGTTGCGTCCTTCATCAAGCCGTTTCTCAAGGTGCCGTTTCTCATCAGGCCGTGTCTCATCAGTACTTGAGCAGATTCGCGTCGTCGACCGAGGCCGACTTCCGGGTGCGGAAGATCGCCAGGATGATCGCCAGGCCGACGACCACCTCGGCCGCCGCGACGACCATGACGAAGAACGCCATGATCTGTCCGTCCAGGTCGCCGTTGATCCGGCTGAACGTGACGAGCGTGAGGTTCGCCGCGTTCAGCATCAGCTCGACGCACATGAACACGACGATCGCGTTGCGCCGGACCAGCACCCCGAACGCGCCGATCGTGAACAGGACCGCGGCCAGGACCAGGTAGTTCGCGGGGTTCATGCATCTGCCCCATTCTCCGGACCGTCTTCGTACTCCGGGTATACCGAACCGGGTGCGGCCACCCCCGAAGGCAGCAGGGCGGCCTGATCGGCACTGTCGTGGTCGGCGAACACACCGGGACCGCTCGGAGCAGCGGGACGCAGGCCATGCAACCTGGCCCGCATCAGCTCCGGCTGCGTGGGTCGTGGCTGCGTCCGCTCCCGGTGACCGAGCACCATCGCGCCGATGGCGGCCACGATGAGTAGCGCGGACGTGAGTTCGAACGGGAAGACGTAGGTGGTGAACAGCAGCTTCGCGATGCCCTGCACGTTGCCGTCGGCGTTCGCCTCGGCCAGGTTCGCCGCCTTCGTATGGGAGATCGCGCTCCCGATCGACGACGTCAGCAGCGCGATGAATCCCAGCGCCAAGACGCAACTGGCGATGCGTTGGCCCTTGATCGTCTCGATCAGCGAATCCGAGGAGTCGACGCCGATCAGCATCAGCACGAACAAGAACAGGATCATGATCGCGCCGGCGTAGACGATGACCTGTACGGCGGCGAGGAACGGCGCGTCCTGCACGGCGTAGAACGCGGCCAGGCAGAAGAAGTCGAGGACGAGCAGCAACGCGGCGTGCACCGCGTTCTTGGCGAACACCATGCCGAGCGCCGCACCCACCGCGACCGGCGCGAGGATGTAGAACGTCACCGCCTCGCCGGTTCGGGTGTGCGTGATCGGCGCCTGCGCGGCAGCCTCGACGGCGCGGGAGGTGATGACGCCGATCACGAGTGGCCGCCCGCCCCGTGCGAACCACCCGACCGGGCCGAGCGGCCCGGGTCGTAGTAGTCGTCCGCCTCACCGAGCAACATCGGGTGCGGCGGTGCCTGCATCCCGGGCAGCAACGGCGCCATCAGGTCTTCCTTCGTGTAGATCAGGTCACGTCGGCTGTCGCTCGCGAGCTCGTATGCGTTCGACATCGTCAGCGACCGGGTGGGGCAGGCCTCGATGCACAACCCGCAGAAGATGCAGCGGGCGTAGTTGATCTGGTAAACCGCGCCGTACCGCTCGCCGGGTGAGAACCGCTGCTCGTCGGTGTTGTCCCCGCCCTCGACGTAGATCGCGTCGGCCGGGCAGGCCCAGGCACAAAGCTCGCAGCCGACGCACTTCTCGAGCCCGTCGGGGTGCCGGTTCAGCACGTGCCGGCCGTGGAACCGCGGGGCGGTCGGCTTCTTGTACTCGGGATACTCCTCGGTCACGACCTTCTTGAACATCGTCGCGAAGGTCAGCCCGAAGCCCTTGATCGGGCTGAGGATCTCGTTCACGAAACCGGTCACGGACTCGCCGCCACCGGACTTCTGCTCGCTCATGTCACCTCACCCCCGCTCGTCGTGACCAGGGAGCTCCGGGCGCCCGGCGGCGGGCCGTCCAGGTACGGCAGGAACGGCGAACGCGCGGGGCCGGGGACCGCGTCGGACTCCGATGCCGCACCGACTTCCTCGATCGCCGGTTCGGGCTGCTTCTGCGGCCAGAACGACAGCGCGAAGACGAGCAACGCGACCCCGATGCCCGAGACCAGCCAGAGGTCGGTGGTCCGGTGGCTCCCGCCGTGGAGCTGCGCGGTGCGGATCGCGGAGATGAACACGATCCACACCAGGCTGACCGGGATGAGCACCTTCCAGCCCAGCTTCATGAACTGGTCGTAGCGCAGCCGGGGCAGCGTGCCGCGCAGCCACATGAACACGAAGATCAGGATGACCGTCTTGACCAGGAACCAGACGATCGGGAAGAAGCCGGTCGTGAAGTGGCTGAAGTAGGGAATGGGCGGTGGCCGCCAGCCGCCGAAGAACAGCGTCGTCGCGAGCGCCGAGACCGTCGTGACGTTGATGTACTCGGCGAGGAAGAACAGCGCGAACTTGATCGAGCTGTACTCGGTGTGGAAGCCGCCCACCAACTCGCCTTCGGCCTCGGGAAGGTCGAAGGGGGCCCGGTTCGTCTCCCCCACGATCGACACGAAGTAGATGACCAGGCTGGGCAGCAGCGTCAGGCAGTACCAGCGGCCCTGCTGGGAGGCGACGATGTCGGAGGTCGACAGCGACCCGGAGTAGATGAACACCGGGATGATCGCCAGACCGAGCGAGACCTCGTAGCTGATCATCTGCGCGGCCGATCGCAGGCCGCCGAGCAGGGGGTAGGTCGAACCCGAGGCCCACCCGGCGAGCACGATCCCGTAGACGCCGAGCGACGACATCGCGAGCACGAACAGGACCGCCATCGGCATGTCGGTCAGCTGCAACGGCGTGTGGTTGCTGGCGATCGAGACGACCGGGCCGATCGGGATGACCGAGAACGCCAGGAACGCCGGGATCGCCGCGACGACCGGCGCGAGGATGAACACCGGCTTGTCGGCCAGCGCCGGCACGATGTCCTCTTTGAGCATCAGCTTCACGCCGTCGGCGAGGCTCTGCAGCGAGCCGAACTTGCCGACCCGGTTCGGGCCGGGACGCTGCTGCATCCGTCCGATGATCTTCCGCTCGGCCACGATCACCACGAGCGTCATGCCGGCGAGGAGCGCGAACACGACGACGACCTTGATGAGGACGATCCAGAACTTGTCGTGTCCGATCATGCCCCGGCCTCCTTCCGGATCGTCACCAGTGCGCCCGCGGCCGGTGCGAGCATCGGCCGGACATGGCTTCCGGCGCTCACCGTCGGCACCCAGACGACGCCGTCCGGCATCGCCGTGACCACCAACGGCAGGGTGATGGTGCCACGGTCGGAACCGACGCTGACCATGTCCCCCTCGGTCGCACCGATCGTGGCCGCGGTCGTCGGGGAGAGCCGCAGGGCCGACGCCGGGCGCGTCCCGGCGAGGTGCTCCTCGCCGTCGGACAGGCTGCCTTCGTCGAGCAGGTGGTGGTGCGTCGCGAGGATCGCCCGCTTCGCGTCCGGTGCCGGCGCTGGCGCTGGCGCTGGCGCTGGCGAGGCGATCACCGCGGGCGCCGCCGGCCGCTCGGCAAGCCGAGAACCGAGCCGGTGGATCTCCTCCCGCGCGACGTCGACGTCAGGCAGTCCGATGCCGACGCCCATCTCGTCGGCGACCATGTGCAGAACGCGCAGATCGCTCAGCGCGCCGGGCACCGACAGCGCCGCGCCGAACGGCCGCGGCCGGCCCTCCCAGTTGAGGTAGACACCGGCCTTCTCCACCGCCGCGGCCACCGGGAACACCACGTCCGCGTGCGCCGTCGCGCTCGACGGACGCAGTTCGAGGCTGACCGTGAACGCCTGCGCCACAGCGGCTTTCGCCGCCGCCGGATCGGCGAGGTCGTCGAGGTCCACGCCGCCGAGCAGGTATGCGTCCCGCGGCGTTACGAACAGATCGCCACCGGACGCCGCCGCCGCGGGTTCGGCACCCCAGATCGCCGCCATCTCGGCGCGATGCGCCGCGTCGTCCAGGCTCCGGCCGAACGGCAACGTGCCGGGAAGCAGGCCGGCTTCCAGCGCGCCGCGCTCTCCGGCACGTCGCGGCACCCAGGCGAGCCGGGCACCGGACCGGGCCGCGGCGCGCACGGCGGCGGAGAGCGCACCGGGGGAGGTGGCGAGGCGCTCACCGACCAACAGGATCGTGTCCGACGACAGTTCCAGCCCGTCGATCGCAGCGGCCTCGCCGCCCGGTGCGGTCGGCACCAGCGTGCCGAACAGCTTGCCCAAGCCCCGGGTTGCGAACGGCGCGATCGCGGTGACCTTCACACGCCTGCGCCGCGCCGCCTTGCGCAGCCGCAGGAAGACGATAGGCGACTCCTCCTCCGGCTCGAACCCGGCGAGGACCACCTGACCCGCGCCCTCCAGGTCCGCGTAGGTCACGCCCAGGCCGGTGCCCGCGACGGCGTGCCGCAGGAACTCGACCTCCTCGTCGGAACCCGGCCGGGCGCGGAACTCGGTGGCCGCGGTTCCCAACGCCAGGTGCGCGAACTTCGCGTAGGCGTAGGCGTCCTCGAGGCCGACCCGGCCGCCGGCGTGCACACCGAACGATCCCCCGCGCTCCTGCACCGCGGCCAACCCCACCGCGGCCGCCGCCAGCGCCCCCGGCCAGGACGCGGGCTCGAGCTCACCGGTCTGGGCGTTGCGGATCATCGGTGAGACGAACCGGTCCGGAAGGTTCGCGTACCTGAAGGCCCAGCGACCCTTGTCGCAGTTCCACTCCTCGTTGACCTCCGGCTCGTCACCGGCCAGCCGGCGAAGGACCTTGCCACGCCGGTGGTCGCTTCGGATCGAACAGCCGCTGGCGCAGTGCTCGCACACGCCGGGCGAGCTGACCAGGTCGAACGGGCGCGACCGGAAGCGGTACGAGGCGCCGGTCAGCGCGCCGACCGGACAGATCTGAATCGTGTTTCCGGAGAAGTAGCTCTCGAACGGCTCCGTCGGATCGATGCTGACCTGCTCGAGTGCGCCACGCTCGTAGAGCTCGATGAACGGGTCGCCGGCGATCTGCTGCGAGAAGCGCGTGCAGCGAGCGCACAGCACGCACCGTTCCCGGTCGAGCAGGACCTGGCTGGAGATCTCCAGCGGCTTGGGATAGGTCCGTTTGACGTCGTGGAAGCGGGAGTCGGCCCCGCCGTTGGTCATCGCCTGGTTCTGCAGCGGGCACTCACCACCCTTGTCGCAAACCGGGCAGTCCAACGGGTGGTTGATGAGCAGCATCTCCATCGTGCCCGCCTGCGCCTTCTCGGCGACCGGGCTGGTGAGCTGCGTCCTGACCACCATGCCGTCGGTCACGGTGACGGTGCAGGAGGCGACCGGCTTGCGCTGACCTTCGACCTCGACGATGCACTGCCGGCAAGCGCCGACCGGGTCGAGCAGCGGATGGTCGCAGAAGCGGGGTACCTGGATGCCCAGCAACTCGGCGGCGCGGATGATCAACGTCCCCTTCGGCACCTGCAGTTCGATGCCGTCGACGGTGACCGTGACGAGATCGACCGCTGGTGCGTCCGGCACGCCGGCCGGTTGGTGCGGTGCCAATGTCATCGAAGCTCCGAGACGAGGGGGGCCGGCGCGAGCGGGCAGCCTCCCCGGGTGTAGTGGGCGATGTACTCGTCGCGGAAGTACTTGATCGAGCTGACGATCGGGCTGGTGGCGCCGTCGCCGAGTGCGCAGAACGCGCGGCCGTTGATGTTGTCGCAGGTGTCCAGCAACGTCTCGATGTCCTCGGCGGTGCCGTGACCGTTCTCCAGCCGTTCCAAGATCTGCTGCAGCCAGTACGTCCCCTCGCGGCACGGCGTGCACTTACCGCAGGATTCGTGCGCGTAGAACTCGGTCCACTTGAGTGTCGCGCGGACCACGCAGTCGCTGTCGTCGAAGATCATCAACGCGCTGGTGCCGTTGAGGCTGCCGGCGGCGGCGACCGAGTCGAAATCCAGCGGCAGGTCGAGATGCTCGGCGGTCAGCATCGGCGTCGACGAGCCGCCCGGCGTCCAGAACTTGATCTCGTGGCCTTCGCGGATCCCCCCCGCCATCGCGAGAAGTTCGCGCAGCGTGGTGCCCATCGGGGCCTCGTACTGCCCGGGCCGGGTGACCCGGCCGGAGAGACTGAAGATGCTGGTACCGGGGGAGCGTTCCGGTCCGATCGCCTTGAACGCGGCAGCGCCGCCCAGGATGATCGGCGGCACCGAGGCAAGCGTGCCGACGTTGTTGACGACGGTCGGGCAGCCGTAGAGGCCATGCGTCGCCGGGAACGGCGGCTTGAGCCGGGGCTGGCCGCGGTAGCCCTCGAGCGAGTCGAGGAGCGCGGTCTCCTCGCCGCAGATGTACGCCCCCGCGCCCGCGTGCACGACGACCTCGACGTTCAACCCGGAGCCCAGGACGTTGCGACCGAGGTACCCCGCGCCGTACGCCTCGGCGATCGCCGCATGCAACCGGCGGATCACGTGCGGGACCTCGCCGCGAACGTAGACGAACGCCCGCTCGGCCCGGACCGCGTACGCCGCGATCACGATGCCCTCGATCAACGCGTGCGGATCGGCCAGCATCAACGGCACGTCCCGGCAGGTGCCCGGCTCGGACTCGTCGGCGTTGACCACCAGGTAGTGCGGGACGCCGTCGCCCTGCGGGATGAAACCCCACTTCATGCCGGTCGGGAAGCCGGCACCGCCTCGGCCCCGGAGGTTCGACTCCTTGACCTCCGCGATGACCTCGTCCGGCGACATGCCCAGGGCCTTACGCAGCGCCCGGTATCCCTCGGTGCGTTCGTAGGCGGCCAACGTCCAGGAACGCCCGTCGGCCCAGCGCCGGGTGAGCATCGGCGTCGTCGGCATCAGCGGCCCTTCCCCGAGTCGGCGTGTTCGAGGCCCGCGAGGCTCGGAGTACCGGGCAGGCCGTCGGAGACGACGCCTTCGCGCCGGTCCGGGAATCCGGCGAGCAACCGCTCGGTGTCCCGAAAGCCACACAGTCGCGCCCCACGCGTCGGCATCGGCTTCTCGCCGGCCCGCAGGGCGTTCACCAGCTCGAGCGCCGAGGCGACACTCTGCTCGTCGTAGAACTCGTAGTCGACGGTGACGACCGGCGCGTAGTCGCAGGCTGCGAGGCACTCGGCGTGCTCGAGCGTGAGCTTGCCGTCCGGGGTGGTCTCGTTGTGCCCGACACCGAGCTCGGCCTTCACCGCGGCGTAGATATCGTCCCCGCCGAGCAACCCGCACAGCGTGTTGGTGCAGACGCTGACGATGTGGTCGCCGACCGGCTTGCGTTTGTACATCGTGTAGAAGGTGGCGACCGCCCCGACCTCCGCCTTCGTCAAACCGAGCGCTTCGGCGCAGAACGCGATGCCGTCGGCGCTGACATAGCCCTCCTCGGATTGAACGAGGTGCAGCATCGGCAGCAACGCGCTGCGGCCACGACCTTCGGGGTAGCGGTCGATGATCGCCTGCGCGTCCGCGCGGGTGGCGTCGGAGAACTCCATCAGCGGTCGACCCTGCTCTGAACGGTCGTGGACGGACGTTCGCTACGCCGCTGGTTGGTCCGAACAGCAGCTCCGCTCATCTGTCCACTCCTCCGAGTACCGGGTCGAGGCTCGACAACGACGCAACCACGTCGGCGATGTAGCTGCCCTCGATCAACGCCGGCGCGGCCTGCAGGTTGATGAAGCTGGGTTCGCGCAGGTGCACCCGGAACGGGCGGGTCCCGCCGTCCGACACCACGTGCGCGCCGAGTTCGCCGCGCGGGGCCTCGATGGGCACGTACACCTGACCCGGCGGTACGCGGAAGCCTTCGGTGACCAGCTTGAAGTGGTGGATGAGCGCCTCCATCGACGTTCCCATGATCTTCTTGACGTGGTCGAGCGAATTGCCCAGACCGTCGCTGCCGAGCGCGAGCTGCGCGGGCCAGGCGATCTTCTTGTCCGCGACCATCACCGGCCCGGGGCGCAGCTTGTCCAACGCCTGAGCGACGATCTTGAGTGACTCGCGCATCTCGGCCATCTTCGTCTCGTACCGGGCCCAGCAGTCGCCCTCGGTCCGGGTGATGACGTCGAAGTCGTAACCCTCGTAACCGCAGTACGGCTGCTCCTTTCGCAGATCCCACGGAATTCCGGCGGCCCGCAGCAGCGGACCGGTGACGCCGAGCGAGATGCATCCCGCCGCGTCGAGCACCCCGATGCCGACCTGCCGGGCCCGCCAGATCGGGTTGCCGGTGAGCAGCGACTCGTAGCCGTCGAGCCGTTTGGGCATGACCTCGAGGAACTCGCGGATCTTCTCGACGACGCCCGGGGGGAGGTCCTGGGCGACACCCCCCGGACGAACGTACGCGTGATTCATCCGCAGCCCGGTGATCATCTCGAAGATGTCGAGGATCATCTCCCGCTCCCGGAACCCGTAGAGCATCATCGAGATCGCGCCCAACTCCATGCCGGTGGTAGCGATCCACACCAGGTGCGAGGAGATCCGGTTGAGTTCCATCATCAGGACCCGGATGACCTGGGCCCGATCCGGCACCTCGGTCCCGAGCAGACGCTCGACCGACAGGCAGTACGCGGTCTCGTTGAAGAACGGCGAGAGGTAGTCGGCGCGGGTGACGAACGTGGTGCCCTGCGTCCAGTTCCGGAACTCGGTGTTCTTCTCGATACCCGTGTGCAGGTAACCGATCACGACGCGAGATTGCGTGACGAGCTCGCCCTCGAGCTCGAGCACGAGCCGAAGCACCCCGTGGGTCGACGGGTGCTGCGGGCCCATGTTCACGACCATGCGCTCGTCGCCCGCCGCCGCACCGGCGACGACCTCGTCCCAGTCGCCGCCGGTCACCGTGTAGACCCGGCCTTCGGTCGACTCCGTGTACGCGGACTCCTGCGGACCGGTCACGCCATGCCGCCTTTGCATTCGCGACGCCACAGGTCGGTCAGGGCGGCAGCTCCGCTCATGCGTAGGCCCTCCGCTCGTCCGGCGGCGGGATCTGGGCTCCCTTGTACTCCACCGGAATACCGCCCAGCGGATAGTCCTTGCGCTGCGGATGACCGACCCAGTCGTCCGGCATCAGGATCCGAGTCAACCCGGGGTGACCGTCGTAGACGATGCCGAACATGTCCCAGGTCTCCCGCTCCTGCCAGTCGGCGGTCGGGTAGAGGGCGGTCGCACTCGGCACGTGCGGATCGTCGTCCGGGACCGACACCTCGAGACGGATGCGGCGGCGGTAGGTCATCGACGTCAGGTGGTAGACCGAGTGCAGCGGCCGGCCCGTCGGGTCGTCGGGGTAGTGCACGCCCGACACGCCGGACAGCAGCTCGAATCGAAGGTCGACGTCGTCGCGCAACGTCTGGAGGAACCGCACCAGCGCGTCGCGCCGGACGTGGATCGTCATCTCACCCCGGTGGACGACCACCTTCTCGACCGCGTCGGCGTAGCCCGGCCAGGCGTGCGCCAGCGCCGAGTCGACCTCGTCGAAGTACCCACCGTACGGCTTGGGCGTGCCCGCGGGCACCGGCACCCGGCGCTGCAGCCCCCCGAATCCGGACGTGTCACCGGAACCCCGGACGCCGAACATGCCGGTCCGGTAGACCGGGTTCTGCCCGGCCGAGGGGATCTCGTCGACGTCGGTCGACGGGCCCGCGGTCTCCTGCGCCGCGGCCGTTTCGGCGGCGACGCTCGCCGATGCCGAAGGGGGAAGTTTCTCCTCGTCTGCCATCAGTGCTTCGCGATCTCCAACTGGGCACCGGATCCGCCGCTGCCCTCGGCCTGCTGTGCGTCACGACCTGCCGGCAACGCCTCGGGGTGCGCGTGTCCCAGCGCGGTGCCGTTGGGGTAGGCGGCAGCCCCACCGATCTGCTCGTCCACGGTTGGCAGGCCCAGCGCACTTGCCCGGGCGAGCTCACGGTCGGCACGGCGCTGCTTCGCGTCGGCGGCCAGCAGGGTCCGGGCGTTCAGCTTCTCGTCCCGGATCCGCTCGTGCAGCTTGAGGATCGCGTCGAGCAGCATCTCCGGCCGGGGGGGGCATCCCGGCAGGTACATGTCGACCGGGACGACGTGGTCGACGCCCTGGACGATCGCGTAGTTGTTGAACATGCCGCCCGACGAGGCGCAAACACCCATCGAGATGACCCACTTCGGGTTCGGCATCTGGTCGTAGAGCTGGCGCACGACCGGAGCCATCTTCTGGCTGACCCGGCCCGCGACGATCATGAGGTCGGCCTGCCGGGGGGTCGCGGAGAACCGCTCCATCCCGAAACGCGCGAGGTCGTAACGCGGGCCACCGGTCGCCATCATCTCGATGGCGCAGCAGGCCAGCCCGAACGTCATCGGCCACAGCGACGACGAACGCCCCCAGTTGACGAACTTCTCCAGGTTCGTCAACAAGACACCCGACGGAAGCCTCTCCTCTAGTCCCATTCCAGGCCTCCCCGGCGCCACACGTATGCGTACGCGACGAAGATCGTGATGATGAACAGGATCATCTCGACGAGGGCGAAGGCGCCCAGGTGACCGAACGCCACGGCCCACGGGACGAGGAAGATGATCTCGATGTCGAAGACGATGAACAGCATCGCGGTCAGGTAGTACTTCACCGGGAACCGCCCGGCACCCGAATGCGGCGACGGCTCGATGCCGCACTCGTACGCATCGACCTTGGCCCGGTTGTAACGTCGCGGGCCGACCAGCGCGGCGATGAGCACCGAACCACCGGCGAAACCGGCGGCCAGCACGAACAAAGCGATCACCGGGACGTACATGGTCACCATGACGAACCCTCCTGTGCTGCCGAGCAGAAGCGGTGACGACCTGACCCTGGGCGCGGGCCGAAACGCCCTGCGCTCCGATCTGCCGCCCCGCAGCCTAACGAGGTCACCGAACGCCGGTTCATGCGGCCGGAACCATCTTCGTCATCGCGTTGATGACACGGTCCGTCGCGTCGCCGCCCCGCGGATCGGTGAGGTTCGCGAGGAGCTTGAGCGTGAAACGCATCAACGCCGGTCGCTTCAGCCCGTGTTGGGTGGCGAGACGCATGACCTGCGGATGTCCGATCGCGCCGACGAAGTAGCGACCGAGCGTGTAGTAGCCGCCATACGCCTGCTTCATCCGCTGCGGGTAGGCCGCCAGCGCGTTCTCCCGACTCGCGCCCTCCGGGCGACCCAAGGCCTGGATGACGACCTCGGCTGCCAGCTGGCCGGACTCCATCGCATAGGCGATGCCTTCGCCGTTGAAGGGGTTCACCGCGCCGCCGGCGTCACCGACGAGCAACAACCCCCGGCCGTAGTGCGGGGTGCGGTTGAACCCCATCGGGAGCGCGCCGGAGCGCACCGGACCGGTGGCGAACTCCTCGGTGAACTGCCACTCCGGAGGCAGCGACGACAGCCACGAGTCGAGCAGCACCCGGTAGTCGGTGTTCGCGAATGCACGTGTGGTGTTCAGGAGGCCGAGTCCGATGTTGCTCGTGCCGTCACCGACACCGAACACCCAGCCGTAGCCGGGAAGCAGCTCCCCCTTCGGGCCCCGCAACTCGAGCCACGACTCGAGGTGGTCGTCGTACGTCCGCGGGCTGGTGAAGTAACGGCGGGCGGCGACGCCCATCGGCCGGTCGGTGCGCCGGGCGATCCCGAGCGCCAACGCCAGACGGCCGGAGACGCCGTCGGCCGCAACGACCAACGGAGCCCGGAACGTCCCGCCGTCCTTCGTCCGCACCCCGACGACCCGGTCGGTGCGCTCGTCGACGATCGGATCGCTCACCGTCGTCGCCTCGTGCAGTGCCGCGCCGGCCTTCACCGCTTGCTGCACGAGGATGTGGTCGAGGTCCAGCCGCGGACGGACCAGCCCGTAATCCGGGAAACTGGCGAGTTCGGGCCATCCGATCTCCAGCCGGACACCCCCGCCGTAGATGCGCAGTCCCTCGTTCCGGATCCAACCCGCCGCCGGGGAAACGTCCACGCCCATCGCGATCAGGCTCTTCACCGCCCGCGGGGTGAGACCGTCTCCGCAGACCTTCTCCCTGGGAAACGTCGTCTTCTCCAGCAGTGCGACCGACAGTCCCGCCTGCGCCAGGTGGTAGGCGGTGCTGCTCCCGCCCGGACCCGCCCCGACGACGATGACGTCGGCGTCGCGGTCGCCAACCGCCATGCCCGTCATCCAATCTCCCGACCGTCTCCGAACCGCGCCGCGGAAAGCCCCACCAACGTTTGTGAAGCCATTCACGAAGTTCTTCCATCGGAAGTCTACGAGCGTCGGCGAAGCGGCGCGCGCTCCGGCCCCGGCAAACCGGCGGGAGCGGCTCGGATCAGGTCGAGTGCGGCCGCAGCGCCGTGTGGACCGCGACGATCCCGCCGGTCAGGTTTCGCCAGCTGACGTCCGACCACCCCGCGGCGCCGATCGACGCCGCGAGCTCGCGCTGGTCCGGCCACGCCCGGATCGACTCGGCCAGGTAGACGTAGGAGTCCGGGTTGCTCGAAACCGCGGCGGCGACCCGCGGCAGCGCCCGCATCAGGTAGTTCAGGTAGGCCGCCGCGACCGGCTTCCAGGTCGGCCGGCTGAACTCGCAGATCACCAGCCGACCACCGGGCCTGGTCACCCTGGCCAGCTCGGCCAGCGCGCACCCCGGATCCACGACGTTGCGCAACCCGAACGACATCGTCACGACATCGAAGATCCCGTCGGCGAACGGCAGTGCCAGCGCGTCACCAGCCGTGAACGGCAGCGCCGGCAGCCGTTCCCGACCGGTTCGCAGCATCCCCAGGGAGAAGTCGACGGGCACGACGAACGCTCCGGCACGACGGAACGGCAGGCTGCTCGAGCCGGTTCCGGCGGCGAGGTCCAGAACGCGTTGCCCCGGACGGGCGGCGACCGCACCCGCGACCCGCCGCCGCCACACCCGGGTCCGGCCCAACGACAGCACGTCGTTGGTCAGGTCGTAACGCCGGGCGACGTCGTCGAACATCGCAGCGATTTCGTGCGGGTCCTTCGCCAGCGTCGCGCGACTCATCCGAACACCTTCTCTCCGGCGAGGTAGGTCGCCACTGCCCGGCCGCTGACGACCGTCGCGCACGGGTCGACGTCCGGATCACCCTGCACCACCGCGAGATCCGCCCGCGCACCCGGGGCCAGGATGCCGAACGGGTCGGGCGTTCCCGGTCCGCGGCCCAGGGCGAGCGCGCCGCCCGCCGTCGCCGCACGGACCAGCCATTCGTCCAGCCCGGCAGGCGAAGTTCCCTGCGCCAACGCCAGCTCCCGCAACGCCCGCAGCTCGGCGAGCAGGTCCAGGTCCGGTGACGACGACAGGCTGTCGGTCCCGACCGCGACCGGGTTCCCCTCGGCCCGGTAGGCGGCAACCGGCGCCGCACCGGCCTGCAGGATCCGGTTGGACCGCGTACACAACGCGACGGCGGTTCCGCGGCGGCGCAGTAGTTCTCGATCGGCCGCACCGGCGTACACGCCATGCGCGATGTGCACGTCCGACCCGAGGCCGCCGACCGAATCGACGTACGCGGTCGGACTCAGGCCGCTTCCGCGGCCGAGCAGTTCCATCCGCAGCCCGAACCGGCCGAGCATCGCGCACAACGGCCCACCGCCGGTCGCGACGAACTCGACTTCGGCGGCGCTCTCGGCGACGTGCGGATGCATCCGCCGCCCCCTTGCTCTGGCGAACGCGACGAGCTCGCCGTAGACCTGGGTTCCGATCGTGTACGGGGTGTGCGGGCTGACCCCGAGTTCGGGGGCACCGTCGTTCCCGCCGTCGCCGCTCTCGCCGCCGCCGTCGAAGGCGGCGGCGAGTCGGGTGCGCTCGCGGCTTGCCCAGGCAGCACTGTCTATACCGACCGACTCGATGTAGGAGATCCCTTGCAGCGGACCACGCCCGGCGGCGACCGCAGGCGAGGAGACGACATCGGCCACGGCCGTCGTTCCGCTCGAAAGCGCCTGCGCCGCAGACGCTTCGGCCTCCTGCAGCCAGCTCTGCTCGGTCATCCCGGCGCGCCGCCGAGCAACGTCGGCGATCCAGGCGGCGAACGGCAGGCCCTGCAGAGCCAGGTCGGCGAAAGCCGGTCCGTACTGCAGATGCGTGTGGGCGTTGACCAGGCCTGGTATCAGCACGCCGTCATGGTCTACGTACGCGTCGCCCGCGAGCTTGCGCCCTACCGCGACGATCCGGCCACCTGCGACCGCCACCTCGCCGTCCGGCACCGGCCTGGCGACGATCGGCAACACCCACAAAGCCCGGTGGACCACGACATACTCCGGACCACTCGCGGTCTCGCCCATGACGCGACGACGTCAGACCGGGGTCAGCGGCAGCGCCGTCGACGAGAAGTGCGACACGACGCGATCGTCGGCCGGATCGTCGGCCGGATCGGCATGTACCACGAGGTGGCGGTAGAGCGTGTCCCGCTGCGCCGGGGTGCGACCGGCCGCCCGGATGAGGTTGATCAGCTCGCCGCGGTTGGTCCGATGCCGAGCACCGGCCGAGGAGACCACGTTCTCCTCGAGCATCACCGAGCCGAGGTCGTCGGCGCCCATGTGCAACGTCAGCTGGCCGACCTCCTTGCCCGTGGTGAGCCACGAGCCCTGCAGGTGGACGACGTTGTCGAAGAACAGCCTGGCCACCGCGACGAGCCGTAGGTACTCCAGCGTCGTGGCCTGGGTACGGCCCTTGAGGTGGTTGTTCTCCGGTTGGTAGGTCCACGGGATGAACGACCGGAAGCCGCCGGTGCGGTCCTGGACGTCCCGCACCATCCGCAGGTGCTCGATCCGTTCGGCATTCGTCTCGCCGGTGCCCATCATGAACGTGGCTGTCGACTCGACGCCCAGGCCGTGCGCGGTCTCCATCACCTCCAGCCAGACGCGTCCCGGCTCCTTGAGCGGTGCGATCGCCGCCCGCGGACGCTCGGTGAGGATCTCGGCCCCAGCTCCGGCGAACGAGTCGAGGCCGGCGGCGTGCAGTCGACGGATCACCTCGTCGTGTGCCAGCCCCGACACCCGGCCGATGTGGACGACCTCGGACGCACCGAGCGAGTGCAGGGCGAGCTGCGGGTATGCCGCCTTGATCGCGGCGAAAGTGCCCTCGTACCAGTCGATTCCGAGCTCCGGTGAATGCCCGCCCTGCAACATGATCTGGGTCGCGCCCAACTCGACCGCCTCACGGCAACGTTCGACGATCTCCTCGACCGATCGGGTCCAGCCCTCTTCGTGGGTGGGCGCCCGGTAGAACGCGCAGAACTTGCAGGCGGTCAGGCAGACGTTCGTGTAGTTGATGTTGCGGTCGATGATGTAGGTGGCGATATGCGCGATATCGCCGAAGCGCTCGCGCCGCACCCGGTCGGCAGCCCGGCCCAACGCATGGAACGGCGCGTTGCGGTAGAGGTCGAGCGCTTCGTCGGGAGTGATGCGGCCGCCGCCGCCGGCCCGGTCGAGCACCTGCTGCAGGGACGCGGTCACGGACTCAGGGTACTTCCCTCAGCGCCACCATCACTCTCCGTAATAGTGCGCCCCGCCGAGGGCACCCGGTCAGTCCGTTCGCGCTTCTCCAGAGTCGCGCTCACAGCAATCGGACAGACACGGAGCGTGACTCACTCCTGGCCTGACTGGTGACCTTGAGCTCTCGGTGCTTTTCTCTCCGTAGCCCAACGAGGTGAACCGGCGGTTTCTGGAGGATGGATTCGTGGCAGCACTGCGATCAACCGGCAACGTCCGAGACGTGAATCGTCGAACGTGGGGCTGGCGTGCCGTCGCGCGATCCGTCCTGGCGTTCGCGCTGGTGGGAACCGGCGTCGTGGTCACCACCGAGGCGGCGCGGGCCGATTCTCCGGTCTCCGGCCAGGTCACCCGGGGCAACGACACCAACCGGACCAACTGGTACTCGAACCAGCCGAACCTGTCGCCGGCGGTCGTCTCCCACTACCAAGGGGCGAATCCGTCCTTCGGGCAGAAGTTCGACACCGCGCTCGACGGCCAGATCATGGCCCAGCCACTGGTGGCGAACGGCGTGCTCGTCGTCGCGACCGAGAACAACAAGGTGTACGGCCTGGACCCGGACACGGGCGCGATCCTGTGGCCGACCTCCGCCCACCCGGCGGCGAGCTTCGGCGCCCCGTACGACCCGTCCGGGATCAAGGACTCCAACACCGGCGCAACGGTCGGTTGCACCGACCTGATCCCCAACGTCGGGATCACCTCCACCCCGGTGGTCGACACGACCACGAACACGATCTACCTGGTCGCGAACGAGATCGTCAACGGGGTCGACCAGTACCGCATGCACGCCCTGGACCTGAACACCGGCGCGGAGAAGACCGCGCTGGGCTTCCCCCGGGTCATCCAAGGCAACTCCGACAACCAGATCGACGGCCACACCATCCCGTTCGACGCCTCCCACCAGACCCAGCGTCCCGGCCTGCTACTGCTGAACGGCGTCGTCTACGCCGGCTTCAGCGCCCACTGCCAGGTCCCCAACTGGGCCGGCTGGGTCGCCGGCGTCAACGCCAGCACCGGCGCGATCACCGCCTTGTGGGCCGACCACGAGGGCAACTCCGCGGCGACCTCCGGCGGCGGCATCTGGATGTCCGGCGGCGGCCTCGCCTCCGACGGCAACGGCCAGATCCTGCTGTCGATCGGCAACGCGCTGACCCCGAACCCGGGGGTTTACGACCGCAACAACCCACCCGCCGAGTTGTCCAACGCGGTCGTCCGCCTCACCGTGGGCGGGAACGGAAAGCTCTCGCTGAACGACTTCTTCGTACCGCAGAACGAGCAGGCGCTGGACACGAACGACCTCGACCTCGGTTCGGGCGGCCTGATGCTCCTGCCCGACCAGTTCGGCACGAGCTCCGTCGCGCACCTCGCGGTCGCGGCCGGCAAGAGCGGTGACGTCTACCTGCTCGACCGCGACAACCTCGGCGGGGAGCAGCAGGGCCCCGGGAACACCGACGCGGTCGTCGGACGTACCGGCGGAAGCGGTGGCGTCTGGTCCCAGCCCTCCCTGTGGGGCGGAGACGGCGGTTACGTCTACCTCCCCGCCGCGAGCCCGAGTTCGTCCCAGAACTACGGCACCTCGGGTGCTCTCACGGCCTACAAGTACAGCGTCAGCGGCAACACCCCCTCGCTGACGAAGGTTGCGACGTCCAGCGAGGTCTGGGGCTTCGGCTCCTCCTCGGTGATGGTGACCTCGAACGGCACCACCTCGGGATCCGCTCTGCTGTGGGCGATCCACTCCCTGCAGGGCGCGTCCGGCAACGGCCTCCCGGACGCGGAACTCGCTGCGTACCAGGCGGTTCCGACGAACGGCGACTTCACGAAGGTGTTCAGCGCTCCGATCGGCACCGCCAACAAGTTCACCCCCCCGGCGGTCGGCCCGGACGGACAGATCTACGCGACGACTTACGCCGGGCACGTGATCGGGTTCGGCCCGACGCAAAGCAGCCACCTGACGACCTCGAGCGTCGCGTTCTCCGACACCCCGGTCGGCGGCTCGTCGATCAAGACGGCGACGTTCACCGCGACCGCGCCGACCACGATCGACACCCTGACGTCGGCCGCACCGTTCTCGGTGGGAACGTCGACGCCCGGGCTCCCGGCGACGCTGGCCGCCGGTGAATCGCTGACGGTTCCGGTCACGTTCTCGCCGACCGCGACCGGGGCGGTGACCGGTTCGATCACCGCGACCACCGACACCGGGTCGACGCTCGCGGCCACCCTCACCGGGACAGGTCTGGCCGCCGGACCGCAGCTCTCGATTAGCCCGCCGCTCGACTTCGGCGCGGTTGCCATCGGCACGTCGGTGCCGCAGAGCGTGCTGATCACGAACAACGGCTCCGCGCAAGCCAACATCAGCACGGTCACCCTCCCCGGCAGCCCGTTCAGCGTCACCGGCGCTCCGACCAACGGCTCGACCCTCGCGGCCGGCGCCTCGATCCAGGCGACGGTGACGTTCACGCCGATCACCGCGGGCGACTTCGACGACAACCTGACGGTGGCATCGGACGGCGGCAACGTCTCGGTCGACATCTCCGGCACCGGGGCGACTCCTCCGAACGTCACGATCACCCCCTCGAACCCCAACTTCGGCAACGTGCCAGTGGGGACCACCGCCGTCACCACGTTCCAACTGACGAACACCGGTGGCGTTCCGGCGAAGGTCACCGTTTCCAAACCGCCGCTCACCGGGCCGTTCGCGGCCATGACCACCCTGCCTGAGGGCTCGCAGATCGCCCCCGGAGCGACCGTCATCGAAAAGGTCAGCTTCACCCCGACGGCCACCGGGACGGCGACCGCAACCTGGCAGATCACCACCACGGACGGGGCGGGCGCCCGTGACGTCACGTTCAGCGGCACCGGGGTGGGCAGCAGCACCACCGTCACCGTTCCGCCGGTCGGAGGCACCGGCTGGTCGCTGAACGGATCCGCGACGGCCGTCACCGGCGGCGTCCAGCTCACCACAGCAGGCGACGCGAACCGTGATACCTCGGGCTCGACCTTCTACTCGACGCCGGTCTCGCTGACGAACTTCTCCGCCGAGTTCGACGCGAACCTCAGCGGCGGCGGGGCAACCGGTGCGGACGGCCTGACGCTGGCGTTCGCCTACACCGACTCGCCCAGCCTGCTCGGTGCGTCGGGCGGCCTTCTCGGGTTCGGCGGGATCAACGGCTTCGCCGTAGCCCTTCGCACCTATCAAGGCGCCGGCACGACCGACCCGTCGAACAACTTCGTCGGGATCACGGACGGCCCGCTGAGTTCGGACGGTCTGAACTGGTTGGCGACCACCGGCCCGGCAAACGCGATCCCGAACCTGCGATCCGGGACGGTCCACGTCAAGGTCACGGCCCACAGCGGCACGCTGACCGTCTACCTCAACAACGTTCAGGTCCTGACCAAGGCGGTGGACCTTCCGCCGGAAGCCATCGTCGGCTTCACAGGTGCGAACGGGTACGTCACCGACAACCACGTCGTGACCAACACGGTGATCACGACCGGGGCGGTGACGGCGCCCCCGCCCGCGCCGCCGGCGAACTCGAACGGCGTATACCGAACCGCGATCCAGGCGAACACGACCGGACTGTGGCTCGCGACGGTCGGCGGGCAGAACCTCAACCTGGGCCTGATGCCGGGGACGAGCCCGGCGATCACCAGCCTTCCGGGGGGTGGCTACCAGATCGCGTTCCAAGCGAACACCGGCGCGCTGTGGTCGACCGGAACGTTGGGCACCCACAACTGGAACCTCGGCATGATGGCCGGCACCAGCCCCAGCATCACAGCCGTCCCCGGCGGCTTCCAGATCGCCATGCAGGCCAACACCGGTGATCTGTGGACCGCGGGAACACTCGGGGTGACGAACCTTCACCTCGGGATGCTGACCGGCACCAGCCCCAGCATCACGACGGTCGGGACGGGCTACCAGATCGCCATCCAGGCCAACACCGGAGCGCTGTGGACGGCCGGCATCCTGGGGACGCACAACTGGAGCCTCGGCATGATGGCCGGCACCAGCCCCAGCATCACCGCCGTCCCCGGCGGGTTCGAGTTCGCGTTCCAGGCCAACACCGGAGCGCTGTGGACCAGCGGCACCGCAGGCGTCCACAACTGGAACCTCGGCATGATGGCCGGCACCAGCCCCAGCATCACGACGGTTCCGGGCGGTTACCAGTTCGCGTTCCAGGCCAACACCGGGGCGCTGTGGACCAGCGGCACCGCAGGCGTCCACAACTGGAACCTCGGCATGATGGCCGGCACCAGCCCCAGCATCACCGCCGTCCCCGGCGGGTTCGAGTTCGCGTTCCAGGCCAACACCGGGTCGCTGTGGACCGGAGGCACGGCGAGCCTGTTCAACTGGAATCTGGGCATGAACGCCGGCACCAGCCCGGCCATCTCACGCTGAGGCACCGGAACCCGGTCGATCGTTCGCTGACCTACGTCAGGCTACGGCTCGGCGTAGGTCAGCGACGCGTGGGCCGGGACCACACCCAACGCCGCCGCCCGGCGAGCGAACTCGGCGACCCCGGCGCGCTGCGCGGGGCCCAACCGAAAGTCGAGGGCGCGGAAGTAACCCGACAGCGTCGCCGCGTCGAAGATCTCCCACCGAGACGCCCGCTCGGCGACGTCGTCGAGGTTCTCGAGCGAATTCCGAAGCGATGTCGCGAACGCCCGCTGCACGTCCTTGACCAGCCCCGGATGCGCCCTCGCATAGTCCAATCGGGCCGCCCACACCGCGAACACCATCGGGAGCCCGGTCCAGTCCTTCCAGGCCGCACCGAGGTCGGTGAGATGCAACCCGAGCCGGGGCGCATCGTAAGTCGCGCGGAGGGCGACATCGCCGATCAACACCGCCGCGTCGGCGGACTGCAACATCGTGTTGAGATCCGGCGGCATCACCTCGTACTCCGGCCGCACGCCGAAGCGCTGCTCGAGCAGCAGCTGGCAGAGCACCACGCTCGTACGCGACGTCGAACCCAACGCGATCCGCGCCCCGTCCAGTTCCTCGGGTCGCCGTGTGCCGACGAGGACGACCGACAGGACGGGACCGTCCGAACCCACCGCCAGGTCGGGCAGGACCATCAGCTCGGAGGCGTGGGCGAGCGCCGGGACGACGCTGATCGGTCCGATGTCGAGTGCCCCGCAGATCAGCGCGTCGTTCAGCCGGTCGGGGGTGTCCTTGTGCAGGTCCATGTCCAGCAACGCGCCGGAGCGGACCAACCCGTCATACAGCGGGAGGCAGTTGAGGAACTGGATATGACCGACCCTGGGACGCGCCGGCGGCCCGGTGCCCGTCACACCGCCGCCCGTCACCTCGCCGCGCATCACACCGAGAGGCTAGTTCACCCGTCGCGGGCCCAGCCGGCGCGGACCGAGCGCGGGCGAGATCGAGCCGGGATGAACGCAGAGTACGAGCCGGGATGAACGCAGAGTAACTGACTCGCTTCAGATAGTCGTAATTCGGGGAAGATAGAGGAGAACTTCGGCTCCACGGCGAATTGGCTACCTAGGATCCAACTACGCACGTACTCGCGTTCGCACCCGCACGGCCGCCCGAAGCCGAATCCAAGATCCTTGACGAGGGACCTTTCATGCATGCAGCCCCCGGAGCACACCGACGTCTGCCACGCCGAGGCCCCTCGCGGCGAAGCCGCCTCGCTGCCATCGCCGCACTGATCGGAACCGCGCTCGTCGTCGGGACCAGCGCCCACGCGGCCACACCGGTCACCGGACAGGTCACCCGGGGCAACGACACCAACCGGACCAACTGGTACTCGAACCAGCCGAACCTCTCGCCGGCGACGGTGGGCAGCAGCGCTTTCGGCCGGCTCTTCGACACCGCGCTCGACGGCCAGATCATGGCCCAGCCACTGGTGGCGAACGGCGTGCTCGTCGTCGCGACCGAGAACAACAAGATCTACGGCCTGGACCCGGAGACCGGCGCGGTCCGCTGGACACAGGCGTTCGGCACGCCATACAACCCGATGACACTCGGCTGCGGTGACCTCGTCCCGAACGTCGGCATCACCTCCACCCCGGTGGTCGACACGACCACGAACACGATCTACACGGTCGCCAACGAGGTCATCGGAGGCGTCGACCAGTACCGCATGCACGCTCTCGACCTGAACACCGGGGCCGAGAAGACCGCGCTGGGCTTCCCCCGG
>Ga0081455_10000263_pt1 | contig 69205 bp, 58 predicted proteins | sample TabmetS3T2R1_FD_70207 | JGI IMG/M metagenome (GOLD analysis project Ga0081455, IMG submission 70207) | Tabebuia heterophylla rhizosphere microbial communities from the University of Puerto Rico - S3T2R1 | ecosystem: Host-associated > Plants > Roots > Rhizosphere ...
GTGCCGATCACCGTCAACCCAGCGCGCTTGGCAAGCTGGATCGCCGACGAGCCAACCGAGCCGCTGGCGCCGTGGATGAACACGGTTTCGTCGGCTTTCGCCCCGCCACGCTCGAACAGCGCATAGTGGGCCGTGGGATAGGACACGCCAAAGGTCGCCGCCTCGGCGAAACTAACGCCTTCGGGCAGCGACAGCACCTCGGATGCTTTGCGCTTGACCTTCTCCGCGTAGCAGCCGGTCAGATCGAAGCTCAGTGCGGTCCCGACGAACACGCGGTCGCCAACCCTGTGCGCCGTGACATCCGGAGCGATCGCCGAAATCACCCCGCCTGCATCTCCACCTGGGGTGTAGGGGAGTTGTGGCACAATGGCGTAAGTCCCGCTGCGCATGTAGGTGTCAGCGGGATTGACGCCCGCCGCATGAACCTCGACCACGACCTCACCAGGACCGGGTACTGGATCATCAACGGTCTCTAGCTGGAGGACTTCTGGACCACCAAAAGCATGGGCGCGGATTGCCTTCACTGTCGTTCTCCGATTCCTGGGCCTGCCTCGCAACGATACGCGCAATCGAATTTACATCGCAACGAGGCCCGCTTGGGGCTGGCAACGCCCCTCGATCCCTGGCACAGCACGGCCATCCACCAACCTGACGCCCTCAGCCGGCATGGCGACCTTCAGGCGGACTGGCATGAATGACGCCCGAGAAGAGCTTGACGGTTGGGGCGTCCGACAGAGACATTTCAATTATCCGCTGGAGGGTGGACATAGCGTCTGGCAGCCTGCAAACAGCGCCTCGACGACGTAGGCCTTCGGTTTCGGCACTTTGGCAGGTGGCGATCAACGCGGACAGCCGATTTTCTGCTACCAGACGGCACGTGATCGAGGTGCATCACGTCACTTGAGTGAGACCAGGCCGACAAAGCAAATTCACGGAGAGCGCGATGCGTATCGGGTACCTCGGCGTCGGCAATATGGGGCAGCCGATGGCAGAAAAGCTCCTCGACGCGGGACACGAGCTGTGGCTCTACGATGTGCGCGAGGACGCGATGCGACCGCTCCTCGAGCGTCAGGCGCGCCGGGCCGCCTCGCCAAAGGAGCTCGCCGATGCCAACGATACCATCGTGGTCTCGTTGCCGACGCTCGCCATATTTCGCGACGCTATCACAGGGCAAGATGGGTTGCTCTCGGGTAAAGCGCTGAAGACGCTCATCAATACTTGTACAGTTGGCGAACCGTTCCTCGCCGAAATCGAGACCGCCTGCGCGGCCAAGGGCATAACCGTGATCGACGCACCCATCAGCGGCGGGCCTATCGGCGCGCGCGCTGGTACGCTCGCCGTCATGGTTTCGGGTGATCCGCCGGAAGTTGCAAGGCTGATGCCGATATTCCGGTTGTGGGGGCCAACGGTGGTCTTAGCGGGCGAAAAACCCGGCGCTGCCCAGGTCATGAAGCTCACCAACAACATCATCTTCGCAGTGTCGCTCGTCGCGACGGCGGAAGCTATGACGATGGCGACGCAAGCCGGTATTCCAGCCGAAGCCATGCTGCAAATACTCAACGCTGGTACTGCCCGCAACTTCGCGACCGCTCATCTGTTTCCGAAAGCGGTCATCCCGCACACCTTCGATTTTGGCGCAAGCATCGACACGCTCCTGAAGGACGTTGACCTTGCCGTTGCGCAAGGCGAGGCCCTCGGCATTCCCATGTGGGTTTGCCAGGCCGCCCGGCTCGTCTTGAAGCACGGCATCTTTCAAGGCCGTGGATCCCACGACATGTCCAGGGTCGTGCAGATCATCGAGGAGGGAACGCGCAAAACTTGAGCGCCGCACAAGCGAAGCAAATAACGGACGTCCACGGCGACAAGGCTCTCCGTGACGCGTTTTTCAATCGGGGAGCCCGCCGTCCCATCCATCGGCAAACCGCACAGCTCCCTTGCAAAGCGCAGCCATGCCCGGCGCGTGCGACAGAATGAGATGGTCCTTGCTCTCGAGGCCTGGTGCTGCTCGGGCGCATGCCCCGCGACCTTCAGATGACGCAGGCTCTTCTGGAGGGCGTCCCAAGGATCCGGTTCCCTGAAACGCCCGAGCGGTTGCAGCATCGACGCGGCAAAAGCCAAGCGCGACGACCGCAAGGCGATGCGGAGATTTTGGGCCGCTAAAACAGGCATTCGCGGCCACTGCGGAGGCAGCAAACTCCTCGCCGAATGGAGCGGCCGCAGGAGCAGCCCATATCAGGCTAGTCGTTCGTTGCGGCGGCCCGAGAGGCGCGGAGCTGCACCAGGCCTGGTCGATCCGGATCTGTCACGCTGGGATCGTCATGCCAGATCCACCAATCGTAGGGCGGGGTCTGAGGATAGCCCTTGGGTGAGTGCTCCCACGACTCTTGGCGTCCCAGGGCAGTAATGTCGAGGTAGTTCCAGGTGTTCCCCATTTGCTCGTCGCCGCGGCCGTTGATGAAATAGGTCCGGAACAGGCGGTTGCCGTCTCGAATGAACGCATTCGTGCCGTGCCATTCGTCCACGCCAAAGTCGGCGTCGAAGTCGTCGGTCAGTGTGTACCATGGGATAAACTCCCAACCCATCCGCGCCTTTACGCGCTTGATATCCGATTGCGGTGCGCGCGAGACGAACGCGAGGCTTGTATCTCGGGCGTTTAGATGAGCGGGGTGGGCGACCTGATCGGCCACCATGGAGCAGCCGATGCAGGCATGCTCAGGCCAGCCGGATACGCCGGGCTCGAGAAACGCGCGGTAGACGATCAGCTGACGGCGTCCCTCGAATAGCTCGATTAGGCTCGCTCGGCCGGCAGGCCCCTCGAACTCATAGGTCTTCTCCACCGCCAGCCACGGCATCCGCCGACGCTCGGCGGCCAGCGCGTCACGGGCACGGCTCAGCTCCTTCTCCTTCACGAGCAGTTGCTGGCGCGCTGCCTCCCACGCCTGCCGCGATACTATTTTCGGTGTCTGCATCGTTTTGCTTTGCTGCATAGTGTTATTCCCAATTGCTATTGTGTTCTTCGCTTCGTTGCTGGCGCCGTCGCCACGCCGGACTAAAGGGGCGCCAATAGGATCGCTTATGGCGCCGCGTCAGTATGAGATCCTCACCTCTTGCCGTGTTGCCAGAGAGAAGTCACCTTGCGCAGCCTGGCGGCCGTGCCCTTCCTTCACGGCAGCAAACGACCGCCTTTTGTGTTTGCAAGTCTCATCTCGATTCCCATTGGCCGCCGGTCGATCGGACCCCGAAAGCCCGGCGATGCCGCGAAGTTTTGCGCTGGAACGTCAGCCGCGGCGCGCCGCCTTGATCGCGGCGACGTCGATTTTCTTCATGCCCATCATGGCATCAAACGCGCGCTTTGCTTCAGCGCCGCCGGCCGCCATGGCCTCGGTCAGCACGCGCGGCGTGATTTGCCAGGAGACGCCCCACTTGTCTTTGCACCAGCCGCATGCGCTTTCCTGACCGCCATTACCGACGATGGCGTTCCAGTAGCGGTCGGTCTCTTGCTGATCGTCGGTGGCGATCTGGAACGAGAAGGCTTCGTTGTGCTTGAACGCGGGGCCGCCGTTGAGACCGAGGCACGGGATGCCGGCAACCGTGAATTCTACCGTTAGCACATCACCCTTCTTGCCGGAGGGGTAGTCGCTGGGTGCATGGTGCACGGCGCTCACCGCGCTGTCAGGAAACGTCTCGGCGTAGAAGCGGGCAGCGGCCTCCGCGTCCTTGTCGTACCACAGGCAAATCGTGTTCTTGGCCATTGCTTGTCCTTTCGGTTTGATACTTCTTGTCGGATCATTAGCTCACATGCTTCGACCCGCGTCGGCGAGCAGCTTGACGCCGAGTGCCCCCAGCAATGCCCCGATGGCGCGGTCGAGAACGGACTTTAGGCGCAGATAGAGTGCGCGCGGTCGAGCCGCAGACAAGCCCAAGGCGACAATCGAGTACCAAGCGGCCTCGTTAGTGAAGACGATGGCCAGGATCGCGACCATCATCCACAGCGGTGGATCAGGTGGCAGCACCGACACGAATATCGCAGAGAAGAACACCGCGACCTTTGGATTGGTGATTTGGATGAGAAAGGTCTGACCGAATGCCTGACTGGGCGTCTGCCGCCGGAGGCCGTCGGCAAGCTCGATCGGCGAAGCCGCCTGCCGCCAGATCATCACGGCGAGATAAAGGAGGTAGAGGCCGCCCGCAGCCTTCAAGGCCGCATAGAGCCACGGCGCCTGATGGAATACGATCACGATGCCGAGGACGGCCCCGACGGCCCACGGAAGCACGCCGAAGCCGCACGCGACTGCCGAAGCCAGTCCCACCGACCGTCCCGAGGCGAGGGCCGTTCGCGACACCGTGATGAAACTCGGGCCCGGGCTCATCGCCGCCAACAGATGCATGCCGGCGACAGTGAGCAGCGGCTGCACCAGCGATTGGACTGATGGCATGGACGACGATCTCCTTCTCATGCCCCTCATGCCCCGGCCGCGGGCTTCTGTTGCCGCGGTGCCGCTCGACTATGGCATTCATCAGTTCCCCGGTGTGCAGGCATTGACATAACCAGCTAGGAGCAGGGTTGGACTGGAAGAAGGACCAATTTCTGCAAATATTGCCAGTCCAATTGCACGGAGGACCTCGACCGTGGCCATGCATGTCAGCCTGGTGGGTCGAAAAGACCTTAAAGGCGAAATCTATCGCCAGCTTCGGGTCGCCATCCGCACCGGACAGCTCCGCCCGGGAGAGTATCTCTCGCCCAGTCGACAGCTGGCACAGGCCCTGGCCGTGTCGCGCAGCACCGTGGTCGCCGCCTACGACCGGCTCGCCGCCGAAGGCTTCGTGACCTCCCGCCCGGGGGCCGGGACGTTGGTGAGCGCGGACCTGGTGCGCGCCAAGCGCGGCGCGAGGCGACAGTCGCACGACGCGCTACGCCCACGCCCGATCTGGGAGTCGATCGGCATGCCGACCGTGTTCGACCGCGCGGCGCGGTTCGACTTTCGAACTGGGTTGCCCGATGCCGCCCTGTTTCCGCACAAAATTTGGCGCCGATTGATGGCACGGGCGCTGCGCTCGGCGGAACAGGCCGAGAGAAGCTACCAGCACCCGGCCGGGCAATTCCCCTTACGTGCGGCGATCGCCCACCATGTCGGCTTCTCGCGTGGTATCGAGGCATCCGCGGACGATATCCTCATTACGTGCGGCACGCAGCAAGCTCTGGATGTGCTGGCCCGGGTGCTGCTCTCACCGGGGGATCGGATCGCGGTTGAGGACCCCGGCTACCTGCCGCCGCGACAACTGTTCCGTTCGCTGGGTGTCGGCGTTACCGGAGTGCCCGTCGACCGTGACGGCCTCGTTGTCGATGCGCTGCCGGACGGCGTCCGAGCCGTCTATGTCACGCCGTCCCACCAGTATCCGCTCGGTGTGACGATGTCGCTACCGCGCCGGAGGGCGCTGCTAGCATGGGCCGAACGCAACGATGCGGCGATCGTCGAAGACGACTACGACAGCGAGTTCCGGTTTGGCGATCGTCCGCTCGAGCCGCTGAAGACGCTCGATACACGTGGTCGGGTGATCTACCTCGGCTCATTCTCGAAAACGCTGCTGCCGACACTCCGCATCGGCTTCTTGGTGGGCCCCCGCTCATTGCGAACCGCCATGCACAAGGCGACATTTGTCAGTCACTGGCACGCGCCGACCGTTGCACAGACGGCACTAGCCCGTCTCATCGACAATGGCGATTTTGCACGTCACATCCGCCGAGCCGCCCGAGTCTACAGGAAACGGCACGAGATGATTGTAGCTACGGTAAAGCACGACTTCGCCGATCATCTCGAGATCATTCCATCGGCCACGGGCCTGCATGTGGCCGCTCTGGCACGGAGGGCGTCGGCCGAGCAGATGAACGCTATGGTTTTGCGGGCTGCCCAAGCCGATGTTGCCGTCCAGAAATTGTCGTCGTTCGCAATAGGTGGGATCGCAGGGGCGGGGATGGTTCTCGGCTATGGAGCGATTGCGCTCGAGCAGATCCAGGAAGGATTGCGGCGGCTGCGGCAGTCATTCGATGGCTGAGGCGCGGCGCCTTGCTCGACTGCCCTTTGGCTCTTTTCGAGACATCGAAGCCGCGCATGGCTGCGGCGCAGGAGCATGCACACCCCGCAAAAAGCGCCGCTTGGCGCCACAAGCGCACATTCCATTGCAGATCAGGTCGTAGGGTCAATCCCAACAAAAATCCGCAAACATCGACGTTCAGCAGGTGCTACTATCGGCACTATCGGCGGCCTTTCGCTTGTCCCATCATTCCTGGTCCGGCACCGGTCCCAGCACCAAATGCATGACCTTGCGCCGAACTACCGCCTGAGCCGCCCTGCCACGAACGTTCAGAACCAAGCTGCGCGTCGCTCCGCAGTCGCCGAACGCAATCGTCTTTGACGCGAGGGTCGCTCATCTGGGCACACTGAGAGGAGACGTCGCTGCCTAAGGCGTCACCGTGTTTGCCCTGCGCCATTGCAAGCCCCGCAAAGCTCCACGTCGAGCTGACTACCAGAACAGCTGTGAGGAATGCCTTGACCATGATGCGCGGCCTCCATTGCTAGACGTGATGCTCTAGAGCTGCCCAGAAACTGGCAAATTTGCGGCATCGCGCGATGAATTTCGGGCCGGCGCAGGAGATCCTGGCCAGCCCGACACAACGGACTTCCGGGTCAAGCGTGTTCGCTCAGGTGGAGCGCGAACTTTGCCAAAACATGATCGCCTCAGGTGGCACGGCGATGCCCGGAACGCTTGGGGTTCGATCGCAGTCTGTTTAGGTGCGCGGTGTCTTCAGCCGCCTCAGTCAGGAGCCACTCCGTGAAGGCGGCAATCTTGGGTAGCTTCGCGGTCGCCTTTGGACAGACGATCCAATAGGAAAATGATGCCGGCAGCGCGAGCGCGAACGGACGCACGAGCCGGCCGCCAATAAGATCCCAGGCCGCGAGCGCGGATCGCGCCAGCGCAACGCCTTGTCCATCAACGGCGGCATCGATTGCCATGCTGGCCTGGTTGAGAATCGGGCCGTGCGAGACGTCAACGGCTATCGCTCCCGCAGCGTCCAGCCACTTCCTCCAGTCCTGGCGATCATTAACATGCAGAAGTGTGTGTCGACTGAGATCGGCGGGTTTGCGCAGCGGCTTGCTCTTCGCAAGCAGCTTCGGACTGCAAACGGGGAAGACCTCCTCCAGACAGAGGCGAGTGACATGCAAACTCGGGAATTGTCCGTCGCCATGGCGAATGGCGAGATCAACATCCTCACGCGCAAAATCGACGTGGTGCAATGACGCGCTCACCCGCAGATCTATATTGGGGTGAGCCTCGGCGAAGTGGCTCAGCCGATGAACTAGCCACTTAGCTGCGAAATTCGGCGAGGTGCTGACGGTTAATGCACCGGCGTTTTGACGCTGCAATAAACGTTCGGTTCCATTCGCAATCCGATCGAAAGCATCGCGCACAACGGTCAGGTATGCGCGTCCCGCTTCCGTGATAACGAGCCGCTGCCGTTCGCGATTAAACAATTTGAGCCCGAGTTCGGCTTCCAGGGCTTTGACCTGGTGGCTCACAGCGCCCTGCGTAACGCAAAGCTCCTCGGCAGCGCGCGTAAAGCTCTCGTAGCGGGCGGCGGCTTCGAAAGCCTTCAGCGCATTTAATCCTGGCAGCCGGCGTGGCATAGGCAATTCATGAGAAAATTTGGGGCAAGGTAGAGAAACCATGCTTTGCGCGCAAGTCGCGGAAAAGGCTACTCACGGGCACGACGCAGAGAGAACGCCACCTTCTCCTGCCTTTCGCATGGAGCGGCAGAGTGCTCGTAAGTCTCGACCAGCGATCGCGCCGCTTAACGAGGCGCAGGACCGCTCACCCATTAGGCGCAGGATTTCGCGACCTGGCGCGAAATTATGGCGACGCGCTGCGCGAAGCCTTTGTTGCGTATCGCGAGTATCAGCACCTGACCTCGAACCGCATGCCCCCGGCTGAGGCACTGCGCAAGGTGTTTGGGCTCGACCAGGTGCGCCAGGGTTAGTGCACTGAGAATAGGAGGAAATCGTGGACCAGCAAGACCATATAGGTAAGGCGATACTTAACCCTGCGGCTGCCTTTCGGCGCCCGATGGACGTCATCGCCGCGGTTGACATTGCGGCAGCGGAGAAGCGCGCCATTCTGAAGGCCTGGGAAGCAGATGAGCAAGCTCTCCAACGCGCCGAGAGCGAGGGCATGGGGGGAGGCGAGCATTCACATCTGCATAGGGTACGAGAGGCGCTCACCCGCCTTGAGAGCGAGCGCTTTCCCTAACCGTGGAGTCGCTGTGATCACAACCATCGCGCCAACCGGAGGACAACATGAAGTGGGTCACGCGTGAGAAGGCAAAGGTCGATCGCATCGCTTGTCCTTGGCTCATTCGCAAATTCATTGATCGCCAGGCCCAGTTCTTGTTCGTCCCTGCCGACAAGGTGCGGGAGGTCGCCAATCGCGAGGGCGCAACGCCCTACGACGTGCCCGGCGTGGAATTCGGGCACCATGGCAAGGAGTGCTCCTTCGATGCGCTCGTCAAGAAGCATCACCTCGACCGCGATCCGGCCATCGTGCTGTTGGCCAAAATCGTCAACGGAGCCGATACCGACAACACGCTTTGGAACCAGCCGGAATCAGCAGGTCTCAACGCGATCGCCGAAGGATTTCGGCACCTGGGCTTCAAGGACGATCATGAAATGCTTGCCGCTGAATCGATTGTCTATGATGCCCTCTACGCATACTGCCAGGAGATGGTTCGCCGCGGTCGGTCAGCTGGTCAGTTTCGCTGAGCGTCGACCGGCCCCGATGCAATGCTCGTCCATTGTTAAAGAGCAAAGCCAAGATGATCGAGCCTTTACAGCAGATCGGCTACGTGGCGCTGCCAAAGCACGATGGAGCCGGGGGGTTCGATCACGCCGCGGTGCATGCAGCGAGCGGCCAAGTCTACGTTGCGCATACGGCCAACAATACCGTCGATGTTTTCGATCCAGCATCCGCAGAGTATTTGTTTTCAATCCCAGGCCTCTCAGGCGTTGCCGGGGTCGTCGCCAGCGACCAGGCGCAGCTGATCATCACCACCAACCGCTCCGAGAACACGCTTGCAATCTTTGCTCCCGGTCCCAATGCAAAGGTGCGTAAAGTTCCAGTCGGTGTGCGTCCCAACGGGCTTGCCTATGCTCACAGCCGGCGACTTGTGCTCGTGGCCAACGTCGGTGATCCGGCACTGCCAAGTTCGCACACTCTATCTATGGTCAAGCTAGACGACGGCGTGGTGCAATATGAAATAGGCGTGCCTGGCCGCACCCGCTGGGCAGTTTACGATCGGGATGCTCAGGTATTCTACGTGAACATTGCCGACCCGGCCCAGATCATTGTTGTCGATGCGCAGGATCCTGTTGGCATCGCCCGCACATTTTCGATCCCCTCGGTGGGACCTCATGGCCTTGACCTAGATCACGCCACGCATCGCCTTTTCTGCGCTTGCGACGAGGGCACGTTGGTCACGCTCGATGCGCTGTCGGGTAAGATACTTGGCAAAAACAAACTGAGCGGCACTCCGGATGTCATCTTCCATAACCCAGAACGTAACCATCTCTATGTTGCGGTCGGAGACCCCGGCGTGATCGACGTATTCGACACCGTGACAATGCGAGCCATGGGAACTGTCGTGACGGAGAAGGGAGCCCACACGCTGGCACTCGCACCAGCAGGCGACCAGGTCTATGCTTTCTTGCCTGAGACGCATCGCGCGGCCATTTATCAAGTCGGCGCGTCGTGAATAGACAACCACGCGGAGATGATCTCATGCTGCGAAGAGGCGCCTGCATGGCCGTCGCGGTGCTTGGCGTGACAGTTGCCAGCAATGCCGAAACCGTGGATTTCCAGGGTGAGCAAGTCGGCGTTCCGCCCAAGGGTTGGCTCTTTACGACCACTGGCAAGGGCACACCGAAATGGACGGTAGAGCACGACAATAGCGACCAAGCTAAGGGGCAGGTGCTGAAACAATCCGGCAAGGCGACGTATCCGCTGGCGCTCAGGCAAGCTACCCGTATCAGGGAGGGGTTTGTCGAAGTCAGCTTCAAGCCTATCGCTGGCTCAGAGGACCGCGCTGGTGGACTCGTCTGGCGCGCGAAGGACGCCAACAACTACTATGTCGTGCGCGCCAACGCCCTCGAAAACAATGTCGTGCTTTACAAGACGGTCAACGGTGTGCGCAGCTCGCTGGAAATTCTCGGGCGCAAGGGTGGGTATGGCGTCAAGGTGGCGGTGCCAGCCAATCAGTGGCATACGCTTCGTGTGGACTTTGCTGGCACGCGCTTCCAGGTGACCTTTGATGGCAAGTCCCTATTCGAGGTCGATGATGCGACCTTCGGCGAGGCGGGCATGGTCGGTCTGTGGACCAAAGCCGACAGCGTCACCGAATTCCGAGACTTCAGCTACGATGGCAAGTAACTTCGACCGGTCTTCCCGTTAACAGTGCGCCGGGCGCGGTGCTGCCGCCGGCTGCCAACGGTGACGGCGTGTGGATCGGTCACAGGCCTGTGGGCAGATGCCGAAACGTGCCAGACACCAACGTGCCCATGACCTTGGTGTGTGCGGCCTTGATGGCTGTTTCCGTGTCGTTCAGGCGGATGCGCCACGGGCAAGTTAGGCCAGTCGCCTGACCCTTTGCTTCGTGTCCGCATCCGACGTTTGCGTAAGCAGCGCTCGTCGAAGCCATCGCTGGATGACTTTGACAAAGCTCGCGTCTCGCCTACCTCGTCTCACGCTGCCCGAACAAGGCTGGGCGCACCCCGGCCCCGCACTTCCGCCTCTTCGAACTCGGCGGCGCTGATCGCCCGGTCGAGCGCAGCGCGCAGTACCTTGGCACTTTCCAGTGTCAGCTCGATACCGGCGCGCGCCCCTGGGGCGAGCTCGGTGTTGATGAAGTCGAGCGTGATGACGTCGGCTAGGGGTGCATGGCGGGCATGATCATAGGCGACCACCGCTTGCGTAAGCGCAAACCATTCATCTCCGCGCTTGGCCATACCGTTCGCGCCGACGACCTCGATTATCGACGTGCACATGTGCGATCCTCCTACTTTGCCAGATGCTTCGCGAAGAAGCCGAACACCTTGCTCCAACCGTCCATCGCCTGTTCGGGCCGATAGAGCGGCCGGTGCCAATAGAAGATGCCGTGGCCGGCACCATCGTAGCGGTAAAACTCGCAGGTCTTGCCGTGCTTCTTAAGTTCGGCTTCGTGCTGGTTCACCTGCTCGGGGCTCGGCGCGCGGTCGTCGTTGCCGAAAATCCCGATCAGAGGGCAGGAAAGATTGCTGGTGAGATCGATGGGCGCGACCGGCGTCTTGGCATTGAGTTCTTCCTTACCCATCACGACGCGGCCGCCCCAGAGCTCGGCGCAAGCGTCGATGTCCTTTTTCGTACATGCGTATAGGAATGCGTGCCGGCCACCCGAGCAGGAGCCGAAAAGGCCGACCTTGCCATTGTGGTTGGGTTGCGCGCGCATCCACTTCACCGCGGCCTCGGTATCGCCGACCATTTGGGAGTCAGGAATGCCGCCCTCGGCGCGCACCTTGGCAGCGACGTCGTCGGGGTTGCCGTCGCCCGAACGCTCATAAAGATTTGCGCAGATCGCGAGATAGCCGTGATGCGCGAACCGTCGCGTCGTCTCAATGTAGAATTCGCTCCAGCCCGGGAGATGATGGATCAGCACCACACCCGGAAACGTGCCTGGCCCGGACGGCTTTGCAACATAAGCCGTTATCGGGGTTCCCTTCTCGCCGCTAATGGTCACGTTCTCGCAGGTCATGCCTCGGTAGAATGACATCGGTTGTTCCTCCACAGGCGCTAGGCTTGCTTCGTCCGTAGGTGCACTGGCGCGCCGACCCTCATCGATATCCGGACAATCAGCGCCATGGCAACTCATGAATTGAGCGCGCTAAACTAGCGCGCCCCCCGCCCTGGCCCTATCGTCCTTTTTGGTATGTTTGTCGCGTCAGGAACGCGCGCGGAAATTGACTGTTGTGGCAGTGGGACGGATCCAGGGCTCATGCGCCGGTGGATGCCTGAGACGCAAGTCTCTGTCGCAGCGGGTCTCTGGGCCAAAGCGTGACCTTAGGAGCCAAGCCTCGGGCGCGAAAGGTGCGGGGGGCCAATCGGACCTGCCATCGGCGGTCAGGAGCGGTCCATAAAAATCGCAACCTCAATGGGTCCGGTCAGGGAAAGCCGGCATCCGCTGACGAGCGGCGTTGCTGACGTCAAGACTTATGCGCAATGGCGATCTCGGCCAAGTTTTTCAAGGCATGATGCAGTCTCCCGCAGGGGAGAGCCAACGGAGGCTGCGGGCGCACTAAGGGAGGCGGAGCGGTCTCACTGGTAGGCCCTCTCCCTGGCTGTGGCTCGCCGTGGGATTTTCCGCCTGCGTCAAAGGGCGCACGTCCTTCACGCCTTTGTGCGTTCTACTGGCCACCACTTCCTTGGCAGAAAGCGGCCGAAACGGCGCTCGTTTGGCAACGTTCGCCAGGCGCAGGACGCTCGGCCGTGCTTACGGGCTTGAGAGCGTCAACCGCAATTCATCGGGGTATCGCCTGCCCCGGAATGTCTGGTTCGCGCGTCAAGTTGGGGGCGGCGATGACGCGTCGCCGCATACCCCCGTTGGTCAGGAGCAGTGGGGAAGTAAACCGAATGATCGAAGCCAACTCCCGTTGCGCCCCCTTGCGCCCCTGGGCGCAATTCGAGGCTGTTACAGACCCTACAGGCGCGCTCGGGGTAGCGCGCTAACACGCCCGGCAACGCACCACGCGCTCAGAGCGTCGGTTCACGACACACGGCCGCAACACAGCAGGCTCAGCAGCAGAAGGGCAGGGATCATTCTTCGTCAACGCCTTAGCAAAGTGTTCCGAGACTGGTTGAATCTCAACGGCCCGCTGCTCGGACCCGCTTTTTATCTGTTCGAGTGCCTCCGATCCTATCTCGAGGAACGCGTCGAAGCCTTCGATGCACGTTTCGGCACGGATACGGCAGCACCCTTCTTTGGGCCTGACTCAAAGCCAGCGACCCACTTCTACGTGGCGACGACTGCCTCTCTCATCTACGAGATTCTCAACTCCCTTGCGTTGCTACCGGACACATTTGCCTTCGTTGATATGGGATCCGGCAAAGGGCGAGCATTGCTTGTGGCGTCGGAGTTCGCGTTCGCCAAGATTGTCGGCATCGAGCTCTCATCTCATCTGCACCGCATCGCCAACGAGAACATCAGGCGCTATTGCCCTGTATCCCAGCTGTGCAACGCATTTCAGCTGCATTGCATGAATGTCGCCGATTACGTCTATGGTCCGGAGCCGCTCGTACTGTTCCTCTTTGATCCCTTCGGGCGGGAGACGCTTCGGAGCGTTGTTGCCAATCTGGAGGCGTCACTCAGCGCAAGGCCTCGTGAAGCATTTGTCGTCTACATATATCCGCAATTCGAGGATGTGTTGCAGAGTTCCCGTGTGCTTCGAAAGGTGAGAGAAGGCGGCCCCCGCTGGCGGCCCTGGAGCCGGTATGTGGTCTACGCGGCATCAGCACGAGGCCTTCCCGGCAGCCCAACCGGGCGTGACTAACCATTAAGCCCCGTGACGGCTGCTGGTGCAGAGCCTGTGTGGTTCAGCCCGCTGCGACCAGTACGATGATGGCGCCCCAAGTCGTCAGGAGGATGTTCGCGACGGGATAAGCCGGCGTATAGCCCAGCACCGCAACGGGGCTCCCGGAGCGCTCCTGGATGGCGGCCATGGCCGCGGTCACCGTCTGCGACCCCGTCAAAGCCCCTAAGAGAAGGATCGGGTTCATCCGCAGCACGAAATGACCGAACAAAAACCCGACGATCTGCGGCAGCAGGGTCACCACCATGCCGCCGAGCAGCAGCGCAATGCCCACCTCCCTCAGAGCCGAGAGGAAGATCGGCCCGGCGTGGATTCCGGTGAGCCCAACGAATGCTGCCAGCCCCAGCGACGTCATCAAGGCCACGGCACCGTCGGGGATGCGCCCGAACAGCGGATAGTGAGTGCGGAGATGACCGACCAGAAGTCCCGCGAGCAGCGTGCCGATGCTCGTGCCCAGCGAGATCTTGAGGTTTCCAAAGGAAAAAGTCACGAGAACGCCGATAACACCGCCGAGGAAAATCGCGAGTCCTAACACGATGAAGTCGATACTCGTGCTGGGAGCGATGATCGTGCCGATTTTTGCCGCCGCCCGCTGCACGGCCGGCTCCGAACCGACAATGCGAAGCAGATCGCCACGCTGCAGGTCGACCCCAGCCGCGATGGGAAGCTCCTGGCCGCCGCGGCTCAAGGTTCGCAAGTAGAGGCCACGCGTCCAATCCTCTTTCGACGCGTCCCCAAGGTTCATGCCCGCAAGCCTTGGATTAATAAGGAGGACATCTGCGGTCGTGACCGGGAGGTCTAGAAGTTCCTTGTCCTCGATCTCCTCGGCGCGGGGTCCAACCACCTCGACAATGATCTGGCGCGGCCCGGAGAGCGCGATCACGTCTTCATCTTCGAGTATCATGCTGGGATCTGCTTCGAGGATGCGCTCTCCTCGGCGGAGCCTGAGGATGAACAGCCGGTGCTCGTGCACACGCGCCTCAGCAGCGGCGACGGTCAATCCGGCCAGAGGGGACCCTGCGGCTAGTCGATAAGCGCGTACCTCAAACTTGCGCCAGGCCGATGCCAGCCCCGGCTTGGCGCGGGTCATTCCCAATTCCTGCTCGAGCTTGAAAGCCTCCTTCTTTAGGTCGATCTTTAGCAGCGCAGGCACAATCATCGTGCAGAAGACGATCACCCCCGTATAGCCAAAGATGTAGCAGACCGCATCTGCCACGGCGATGTGGGCAACAAACCGTCCGCGGTCCACCTCGGGCAAGGCCAACCCATTAATCGCATCCGTCGCCGTTCCCATGGCGGCGCTCTGGGTCAGAGCACCCGACATGAGCCCAGCGGCAAAACCGGGATCCAGCCGCAGCACCTTGGCAACGAGAATCGAAGCTGCGAGACCAGTGATCGGCACGACGATGGCAAGCAACACTGGCTTTAGCCCATCGCGTTTCAGCGCCTGCATGAATTGCGGACCGACCGAATAGCCTATCCCGAACAGGAACAGCAGGAACAGGAAGGATTTGGTCATGGCCGATACGGGCACTTCGGCAAACTGCCCTACGAACAGCCCGGCGAACAGCGCTCCTGTGACCGGCCCCAGGCTAAATGTCCCAATCTTGAAGCTACCGATCCAGTAGCCGCCGGCGATCACGAGGAACAGCGCGAGCTCGGGATAGCGGACAAGAAACTGCTCCAACCAGACCATCATCGACGCGACCTGCTCAGCGGTGGGCCCTCGCGGCAAAATCCAATCGATCATTCAGAGTTTTTGTCGATTGCGCGCACCTTTTTTCGCATAGCAATCTTAACGACGACGGGCAGGCGATCACCAAGGCGGACATGTGGACCAATTTGGCACAGCCTCTCGGACGCAAGTCCTCATTGCTCGGCCAAGAACGACGTCGAAGACGATCCAACACTCCCGGGGTGTACCAGCAAGCATGCAATGCTTGCGCCGCGGTTCGTGCCAACGGGTAGACGCTCGACGCCGCGAGGCGTCTAGACATGCGCAAAGCACAGCTCCCCCGCTTGCGCACGTCGCGCGATCCGGAGACGCCGCCTGTCTTCATTTCGCGTTACGCGGCTTAGCCGGCCTCTTCGTTGAAATCACACGATCCGTCGGGCTTGAACGGGCAGACCGGCGGCACGGATGCGAAGTCACCGATTGCATGACGCTTGAGAGGCGCCCGCTCGCTGATTAGCGTCCTCCCCTGCCGGGCAGATGTAGATCTGACGTCCCTTCTTGCACGCCGTTCAGCACCTACACCGCCCGAGCGACAGCACGCTCAGCCTGGGCCGCGTCAGCAAAGCGGCCCTTGTGGTGGCTGGGGGTGAATCCGCGATTCGCGGAGGCGGACACCGCCAAGCGCTCGGCCAGAGCCGATCGTACTATTCGACAATTTTCCAGTAAGAATCCTTTCGGACGATCTTGCCGTCTGCACCGAAGGTGTAAAAGTCGCATCCTCTTACCTTCACCTTGACACCACTCGGCGAGGTCCCGGTCAGCAGCCATTTTGAGATACCGGTGTTGGCGGAACTGTCGACGAAGTGCTGCGCATTACCGTAGTGCACATCCGGGAGGCCTTCGACGTTTTCCTTACCTTCGTAGCGAGTGCCCCAGGGATCCGGTCCTCGCGGCAATTCAAGGACGCAATCATCGGCAAAGAACGCCATAATCTGATCAAGCTCATGTTCGTTGAACGCGGCGCATATTTTCCTCAAGGCTTCTGCAATATCGCTCATTCCCTTGCTCCCCATGCGTACACGGCCACCTCAGCCGCGTGACTGCATCCAAACCGTTGTGCGACGCGCTTTCGAAACGGGTCACGTCGGCTGGCACTGCGACAGAGCAAGCGCCGCGTCAAGCCAAGGCGTCACGCACTAATTCAAGGCGCCACGCTCACTGACTATTTGATGAGGGGCACGGCTGCGCGCGGAAGTACAGAAGTCCTCGGATTGCGCGGAAAACTTTACCGCTCCACCTCTGACGCGGTTCGCCAAGGGTGCGAAAGTGCAAAAGACTTCTGTCAAGGCTGCGTCGACGCCCCTGTCGTTGCGTCGACGCAGCTCTGAGACCAAACAAGGTAGCCGGGTTGGGCTGGATGTTCCCGTCTTGGCGGCCTCTGACGGATCTAGTGTGAGCGGATATCGCCGCGATGGGGCGCGTCTGGTATCCAGGTGCGCTGCCACATCTCAGCCGCCTGCAACCAAAAGGTCCATGGGGCAAATGGATTGAACTCCGGCATTGTGACAGGGAACATTGACTGGGAATGGCTTGGCAGTTGACCCGTAAAGCTACGGGGGATGGCCATTGGTGCGTTCGCTGACTTGAGCTGTTGTTTCCACCCATCCATTATCTGGTCGATCATCTCTACCTGCGTCTTGGAAGTCTTTTCTAGGAACTGTCGCGTCGTTTTGATCGCCTGATCAGGCCATCCCATTGAACGTGCGACTGCGGAGGTCTGGTCCAGCACTTTGCCCAAGCAACGCTCGTTGGCAGTCTCGATTTCGTCTCGCCAGTTCGACAATGTGTTGAAGGCAGCGATTACGTTTTCCCGCATCTCCTTCGTCATTCCGGGTATGTTCGCAAAGTCGGTCGAGCTCGCCATGACACACTCCTCTGTGCGACTGCGCCTACTAAGCTCCCTCGAAGCCGGAGCTGTAGACAATCCGTTCTAACCACTGGTTCGGGCCCGGTTTTCAATCGGGTAACGGGCGGGTTAGGCGACGGTTCCGTGCATTTGACCACCTCGAGCGGGCGAGTCGAGGGACCCGCACCCGAGGTCAGACAACGTTGACCCCAGCCCCGCCGACCGCCAGCGGCGCTTTCAGTAAAACCGACCCTTTTTCTCGGAAATTCCAGTCGAACAACGTTTCCTTGAACAGGCGATCCCTCAATTTCAGCGGGTGGGAGGCAACGCCCACGCACCAGATCCGACCTGAAAGCGGCCGAGGCGTCGTCGAGCGGCTTGCGACGTTGTTCAGAAAATCCCAAGGCCATCGGTGCTGGCAGCGCGAGGCAAGGCTTAGGCGGCAAGACGCCAAGGTTTGAGCAACGACGCGAGGGAGATGGGGCACCGTAGGCAACAGTGGCGCCCGCGGTGCGGGAAAGGTGTTGGCCAGCTGCAAAATATCCCTTGGGCTGCAAGAGAGCCTCGATGATCACTGCGATGCCAACGCCAACGTCAAATGGATCCGCTGCGATCTCACGCTCGCCGACGTCATCAAATACTGCATGGCAGACTGCGAAGACTGACACATCGCGTTGTTCGAAAAGGCCACGCCCGCGCCCGACGGGCGGGCTGGTCGCCACAGTGAAGGCGACGGATGGAGATGTGACTTGAGCGCGGGACCCTCGTTGACCTGGTCGGCGACTTACAACCGAGCCGGGCTTTCGGAATGTTGTCGGCGTGGCGCCGGCCACGGTCTGATGGCTACGGGTGCTGGCGACGCAGGGCCGTTGGAGATTGAGCCGGCCATACGCTAGGCCTCGTGATTACGAGGCCCGACGCCCGGAGGGCTCCTGGGTGTTTCGTGTTTCTGCGGACGACATTCCAAGAAGCTTGCGGGAGCACGAACCCAAACGGACCTAGCCCTGGTCTGAGCCGGTTTCAGCGCCGCCCAAAACCCCGCCCACCGCCAAACCCAACACGTCCAATTCCGCCGACGCGTCCAACTCCGCCGACGCGGCCAACTCCGCCGACGCGGCCAACTCCGCCGACGCGTCCAATACTCCCGTAATGGGTCACGCGATGGCCGCGAAAGCCCGCATAACCGCGGTAGGGGGCAACGTTACCCCGATAGCCACGCCAACCACCACGATAGCCCCAGCCGCGCCAACCACCGTAGCCATAGCCATAAGAGGGGTAACCGCCACCATAGCCGTAGCTGGCGTAACCGTAGCTCGGGTAATACCCGTAGTCGTCGTCATCGTACCCGTACACCGGCGCGGCGTAGCCATAGGCCGCCGGCGCGGCGTACCCGTAAGTCACCGGAGCGGCGTACCCATACGCCACAGGCGCGGCGTAGCCATACGCCAAAGGAGCCGCATAGCCCGCCGTCCCGCAGCCACAGCCACATGAACCATACCCATATCCATAGCCATAGCCGCCACAAGCAAGGGCGGGCGTGGCGAATGCCGAGAGCGCGGCGATGGAAACTGCGAGCGCAAGCTTAACCATATGTCAACCTCCGCTGGACGAGCCGCAAGCGCGCGGCACGGTTGATTGTACATTTGGAACGCCGGCGCCAGTATCAGGGTCAGTCTGTACTCGTCGCTTCTTCGCAGGATGGTAAACTCCGCAGCGTCTCCCTCAACCACAGCAACCGACACCCATCGCTTTGGGCATGGTCGCCGCTCCGCGGCGGCATCCGATGCAGCACCGCACCGGATAGCGGCCATGGCCGCAGCGGCTGAACAGGGGATCGCATCGACCCACCCCGGAGGGCCCGAATGCCAGCGACTGCCACACGTGCGAAAGATGCCTCGAAAGTTCAGGCGAGGAAGCTGGGCCAAGCTCAGTCATCGATTTGAACGAAGCTTGCAAGGCCGAGTGTTGGCCAGAAGCACAAAATACCCCGAGCCAAAGTTAGCTTTGCCACGCACAAGTGTTGCCGCTGCACGAGGACTGCCGGCGACACCACGCGCCGCAAGCATCTGGTTCAAGAGATTTCGCAAGACTTGACCAGGTCTGCAGAGTTGATCTGCGTCGACTCATCAAAGCTTTTGATCCAGCACTGTTGCAACTGCAACACATGCCCCTCGAAAGACATCGCTTAATATCAGGCGGAGTTTAACGTGAGGGGATTTATGCGTCGCTCTCTAATTGGAATGACCGTCGCGTTCTCTTTAGCCTCCGCGGCACCGGCAGTAGCCCACGAGCCGCCATTTTCTTGGACGGGTCTCTACGTCGGCGCCAACGCTGGCTATAGCTGGGGTCGCGCCGCCGCAGACCTGGAGGTCTCAAGTGTTGATGGGCCGATTGGGAGCGCGAGCCGCTCGATCGATGTCAATGGCTGGCTGGGCGGCGGCCATGTTGGGTACAGTTGGCAATCGCAGCGCTGGGTGTATGGCGTCGAAGCCGATTTCCAGTGGACGGGCGAGGACGGCGACGTGTCGGCTTGCGTGGGTCCGGCCTGCGCGACGGCGAGCTACGAGCTTGACTGGTTTGGGACGCTGCGTGGCCGCGCCGGGTATCTGCTGGATCCGCCTTCCCTCCTCTATGTCACCGGCGGTTTTGCCTATGGCCATCTCACTGCGAACTTTTCGGGACCAGCGCTGTCGATCAGTGACACCGCAACGCGAGCCGGGTGGGTCGTTGGCGGCGGTTTTGAACGGGCGTTACACCGGAACTGGACGCTAAGGGCCGAATATCTCTACATGGATCTCGGGACCATGCGGACCGTGCTCGCCTCGACTTCGCAGCCGGCTGCGGCGACCTTTAACCAACCGACCGCCACGGTGCGCACCGACTTTACAGATCAGATCTTCCGGGTCGGCGTGAGCTACAGGTTTGGCGAGGCTTATGCGCCGCTGAAGTAATAGATTGCCAAAACAAGGCCGCCGGCGAGGCGGCGTCTTTCAGGGCAGTCGTATCCAAACTGTGGGGTTGCCAGTCCTAGCTAAACCCTTCCAGCCTCGCGCAAAAGGCGACGGACCGCAGCCGACGCCAGTCTTACGTTCCACCTTGCCAATCGAACGTCTTTGCTCGCCTCATGCGCTCTCCATGGCCCTTAGCAGCGCTTTGCGTACGGTGGCCGCCTTTTCGGCCGCCCACCGGCATCTCCTCGAGTCGTGCAGAAATTCCGGCGGCGCGGCCTGTCTTCCCGGATCGCAAAGATCGTGGTTGGCTTCTACGTGCTATTCGCCGAAGAATCTCAAAGCAATTTGTATCCCGTCGTCGTACATCTTCTGGTAATCGCCCACGGATTGTTCTGCGCGCTTCGTGCTGCGATGGAAGAACTGGACGATTTGCGCAATCGGCGTGGCGGGTCGTCTCTGATCGAGTTCTTCGATGCGCGTCGTCGATCCAACATCCACTAGCCCATCCAGATCCAAGTCGACGATGTAATAGTACATGGCCCCAATATACACACCGCGCGACGGTTCATTGCGGATGCGTAACATCTCGGCGCGGTTGCCTTGCGGTGGGATGTGCTCGTAGCACCAACGTCGTTCTTCGATACGGATGCACCCTGTTGTCGTCGTGTCGCGTTCGAGCCAGACACGCTCTGTTTTTGCCCGATTTCGCGATAGAGTTTCGGGGAAAGGCATCTTAACGGCGCTGACCAAATTTATGACCTTGCGCACGTCCTCGCGCTCGGCGGCAGCGACAGCCGTGGCAGCCATGCCGAGCATTAAAGTTGCAAGCAGAAGTGGCTTAGCGTGCTGAAGCATTTGACAAATTCCCTTCCCGAATGAACCCCGGGCTCTGCATGACGGACAAGTTTCGTCCGTTCTGAGACTTTGAGCGCCCTGTAGAGCCCAAGGTGCAACTCGGAACCGTCGGTCCGGTTCTGCGCATCCCAAAAGAAACATGTCGTGTATCTTGACGGTCTCATCGTCGATGAAGGGACGTCTGGTTTCGGGATGCGGCCGTCAGCGCATCAACCGAACAGATCGGTGCTGGCAAAACAGGGGCGCGGATTTGCCGTAAGGCAAACCGCGCCCACTGGAAGAGCGTCATTCGCCAAGGTATTTCAGGGCTATCTGGATACCTTCATCGAAAAGTTTCTGGTAGTCGGGACGGAATTGCTCGCCACGGTTGGTGCCCCGGTGGAAAAACTGACTGACCACGCCTACGGGGGCATGCGGTTGCCCCTCGAGCTTGGTCGTACTGCCGACGTCAACCGCGCCATCCAAGTCATAATCATCAACGTAATGATAGGTTTGACCCACCAGCAGGCCAATGGCGGGTTCACTGCTAATGCGAAGCATTTCGGCGCGCGCGCCGATGGGTGCAATGTGCTCGTAGCACCACTTCTGCTTATCATCCAAGCGCAGGCACGCCGTCGTCGCGCCGTTCGAGTCGAGTTGCACGTGCTCCGTGCGGGCAACATTGTTTCGGAGGTTACGTGGGAAGGGCATCTTCACGGCCGCCACCAGATTGATGACCATGCGTACCTGTTCACGCTCGGCGGCATGGGCCGGCATGGCCCAGGCGCAAGCGAGGAATGTGACTGCGGATAACTTCAACCTCTGTACCATGAATGTTCTCTCCCTGAGCAAAATGACCCCGTTGATGGTCATCGCCGACCGATGACGCCGGCTTTGTACCGCATCGCTGTCGCAACGCGGAATGCTTGCCGCATTCCCGGGGGGGTGAACAGCTCGCGAGCGCACGGTCGCATCGGCGCCGCCGGCTAATCAGATTGCAGCTTTGTTTTTGCGTCGGCTTAGGCGCTTGCAACTCCTGTCGGCGCGGTGTCCCCGTCATCCTTAGAACCGAATTACAGAAAGCCGCTGGCCGTGCAGCGCAAAATCGGGCGACCACGTAAACTCCGATTGGGACTGATGAAATTGGTCGGGCCTAGGTCACGTTTCAGTGCACGTCACGCCACCGCCCTCTCAAGGCGCTCGCGCCGCTAGCTGGCCAGAATGCGCGGGAGGAGGCCTTGTGTCAGAACCAGCAGGTGGGCGAGGAGCTCGGCTTCACATCGCGTGGTCTCATCGCAGATCAAGTCCACCTCTCGGGGAGCCTCCAAGCGTAACCGCTCCACCAGGTCCCGCAACGCCGTCAGGTTCTTCGCGTGCGCATCGACGCGCACCGTGGACCTCCCTGTTTTAGAAATCCGCGCAGGCAGCACACCGTCCTCCCAACTCCCATCCGCCTCATTCCAGTTGGTCGAACGCGAAGCGGGAAGCAGGCGTGCGGCCCCTTGATCTGCATAACGGGCAAGCCGAGCAATACTGAGCGCACACTCAAAGCACCTCTCTGGGTAGATGAGATAGAATGGGTCATGGCGACCCGTGCCCAGCACCGTCCGGGCGAAGGCAAGATCTTCCAACCAAGCTATGAGACGTTCAAGATCGCGAGGGAATTCGGCGGCGGGTGAAACGATGACCGCGCGTGGATTAAGATAGGATGCGCGACCGCCAGATCCATATTCCTGAATGAGCCAGACCCCCTGCTCAAGGTTCGGCATCAACAGCCACCCAGCGGAGCGAGCAGGTTCGTAGTCTTGCGCCAACGCCCGCAACCGCTTGGGTAAGCCGCGCAGTTCCTCGGCGACCCATTCGGCGTTTTCAACGCTGTTGCCCCGGTTCACGGCGTAGAACACGCAGACAAGCATACCATTCATCCTGACTCCCGCTCGCTGCATCATTACGCGATACGCTGCGCCGAAGGCACTGAAGGCGCCAGGATTGGGAAAAGTACCTGTGCACCCGACAAAATCGATGCAGCGCCGCCACGACTTTAGAACCTGGCAGCTACCGAGCCATGCTCCGGCCTGTTGCCTCTGTCCGGCGCGATCTTGCCCGCGTGCACCGGTGCCCGGTCACGGAAATAACCAGCGGAACGAGGATGAGGCTCATGGTTGGAAAATAAGGCCCACATACGCTTTTCGATCCTAAGCGTGCGCTCCAAGCGGCCGCGCAGAGACCGACTGCGCCGGCCAGCCATGCGGGTGGCCCCACACGACGCCGACGCCCGACGCTTGCGAGCAGCTCAGATCTCCAAACGAGAAACCGCGCCATCGATTGAAATATCATTGAAGCCGCGGCTGGATTGCATGCGGAAGTCCGAAACGTCATTGAGCACGCAGGCCGGTCCTGGACCGCGGGGAAGTTTGACGCGCACGAGTTCGGCGCCACTCACATCGCTGAGCCAGAACGAGGGACGTGCATCTCCAGCAGTGCTGGCGACCTCGATATTACTGAACTCAATATTGCGCACATGCCGTAGATAAAAATGCTCTGCCGGCAATGGACCAAAAAAGGCCGGCTCGGGATAATCATCCGGCCGTTCGGCCGGTTGCAGCCCAGCCATTTCGGCCGTACCACCTCCCCCATGCAGAAAGGTGCTGTCGCTGATCTTGATATCTTCAATGGCATGGCCAGGGATGCCGCTGATGATCGACGGCATCTTGTTGAGAGGCCCATGGCAGGTGACGTTGCTGATCAGTATCCGCTTGACCCTACCGATCGGAATCTGGCTGGGACCACGCATGCGCGCACCGAGGCGCAGGAAGATCGGCGCGTTGCGGATGTCGCGCATGGTAACGCCGACCACAGTAATGTCTTCCATGATTCCGCCGTCCACGGTCGCCAGCACGAGGCCGCGGCAGCTCTCGAAGATGCAGTTGGCGATAGTGATGTTCCTGAATCCACCGTTCGATTCCGTGCCGAACTTGATACGGCCAGTACGCTGCCAGTCATAATCCTCCCAGGCAGCCGAAAACGGTTTGAGGCTGCCGTCGAGCAGTGAGCCGACCTCGTAACCGCCTGTAACGTAGCAATTGGCGATCGTAACGTTTTCTGTCGCGCGTGCAAAACCGAGGGCAAATGAGCTCTTCAAGCAGATCCCGTCGTCCCATGGCGAGTTCACGCTGCAATTGGCAACACGCACGTTGCGGCAGCAATCGACGTTGATTCCGTCGCGGTTGGTGTCGATCTTCAGATTATCAATTGTGAAATTGTCGACCCCCGTTGCTAGCACGGCGAAGTGTCCGCAAGCACGCATCGAAAGATCGCGCAGGATGACGTTGTGGCAGTTCTTGAGGGCGATCGCCTTGTTGCCGACGCCCGGGGCCTCGGCGAGCGGAAGATCGAGATCGTCTTGGCCGCGGGCTAGTCCGCGTCCCCAAATGAGTCCAGGACCGAAGATGGCGACATCGTGGATATTTTCGCCCCAGATCAGGCTATTGTGCCAGTGATTATGTCCGAAGTCCTGAAACGCCTCCCACGGCGCATTGGATTCCGCGGGATCGTAGCCTGCGGTGGTTCCCTCACGCGGGGTATCCGCAGCCAGAAGCGTGGCGCCCTGCTCGATGTAGACAGCAATCGAACTCTTCAGGCGAAGCGAGTAGCACGCGTACGCGCCGGCCGGGATATACACCGTGCCGCCCTTGGCACCGGCAGCTTCGATAGCCCTATTAATTGCCGGCGAGTCTATTGTCTTGCCGTCGCCCACGGCGCCGAACATGCGAATGTCAAAAACAGTACCAGCCCCGGCGCTGGGTATCTGCGCAATTGCTGCCCGCACGCCCCGCGAGAGCATCGCGGGGGCGACCAAGGCGGAAACGCCGGCCAACTTCAGAAATTCCCTGCGGATCCATTCCATAGCGAGGCCGAAAGTGGCGCTCTCAACCCTCCCAACGCGGGCGTCTGAGCCATAATCGCCCTGCGGTAACGCTTTGCCCGCCAAACCGTTCAAAATCTACGGCAACCGTTCTGCACTCAACGCAAGCCGATCGCCGAAGTCGAATGGGAACGCGAGGCAATGTGGGAACAGTCCCTGCCGGCCTCGAAATCAGCGAGAACTTCGAGGTCTCACGTCGTCGGCCGGACCTGCTCTGCCCGGTGCGCGTTTGGACATCGGGCAATGTGTCAGGTGCGAGACACCCAGCGTGCCAGCTTAAGGAAGCCACTCGTGCGAGTCACGAAGCAACGACGTCGCATCTTTGCGTGCGGGGAATCACCAACTTGGGATTCTAAGATTGGGCGTAACGCGTCTCATCAAGCCGTTGGGAGGTGAGGTCGCGCAGCGCTCGGCCGGGACGGTGCGTCCTGATCCCCTCGGCCTGAGCGCTACATCCGGCGATTATTTCAGTTCGGCGCCAAGCACGAGTGTCCAATAAGGTCGGCCACCCAAGTCCTTGGCCATGGCGACGCCGATCGCCGTCACTTGAGGGCGCAGTAGATTCTCACGGTGTCCGGCGCTGCCCGCCCAGCTTTGCATCACGTCGCTGAACGATTTCTGCCCAGAGGCGGCATTCTCCGAGGCGATCTTGGCGCGATATCCCGCGCGCGCGGCGCGGTCCTTTGGTCGCGATCCGTCAGGGCCGTAATGCCCGATCCTGCTTCGCTTGGCCTGAGCCTCCGACTGCATAGCGGCGGCCTTGGTCAGACGCGCATCAAGGACGACGAGGCCTCGCCCGTTCTTAGTCCGGAATGCGTTGACCTCAGCAAGCGCTGCTGCAGGGTTGAGCGGCTGCACGGGGCGAGCGGCATATTCTGGCGACACGAAGGTGATGCAGTAGCCCCCGATCAGGCATGGCAGGCGCCATTGCGCACTGGCAGGCGTTGCCACCATGCCAATCAGCGCGGCCGCCAACAGGCTTCGCTTGATCACCCCCATCCCCCCCATGTCCCGTTCCCCTGCCGCGAATCAATGCGCGCGCCAGAAAACTGTAGCGATTAGTCCCACAATGGGGTCAAAAAGCGTCGCTCAGAGAGGCGGCAGCTTTCCGCTTGGCGCCTTTCCCAATCTCACGTCACTGTGAACCTGACCGACAGCACCTGCGCGGCGCGGCTCCAAGTGGAACCCACGGAGCCGCAGGCACACCCTTCCCACGCCGCCACAGCCTGCCAAGCGATGTGCGGACTGTGGCGCGTTTCCGGAATAAGGCGGGGCGTGATGTGCTAAGAATCGGCGTTGCCCGCGACTGGAATTCGGGCATCACGGGTTGCGGTATGGCGCAACGCCACGTGGGCCGACTTTGTGGGTCGGCCCCCGGCTCGTGACATAGGTCGTCAGCAAGGCTTGCACCTACCACAGCCGGTAACAGTTCGACTTTGCCTATGGGCTCGATTGGGCCTGCACGAGCCGGTTTAAGCCCGTCCTCGCCTAATCACAGCCTGGGGGCGCGCCGCTTGCAGCTCGCGGACTGCGCGCTCCTTCTCGTTCAACGCCTTGATCAGATCGACCCACCGCTTAGGCAACGGTTCATTGAGCGTGGCCTCATAACGGTCGCGAAGCGTTTGGTTGATGTATGCAAAACGTGCGTCTCGTGATGGCCGCATCATGGTACTGCTCCGATAGCGGCGCGTTCGGGTTAATGAGTCAACCGCGTCACGGTCCGTACGGTTCCGCACATGGGAAATGCGTGAAGACGCGTGCACCGGCTGAAATGACATACCGTGGAGCTGAGGGTATGCTTGCCGCCATAGGTCAATGGGGGCGGACCGTACCGCGCGCAGCGGCTTTTTCGACCCGCCACTCGCTCGACCGTCCACGCCGGGGCGTCGCGGATCTCATGCCCGGCTCGATCGCGGACGGCGGGCGCGATCCTTTAAGGGTTAACGTCGATATTTGTCGCGGGCAATGGCTCCCACAATGACCGCCCATCCTCGATTGGGTAGGACACGCGGACGCACATGTGGAAGATTGCGCTGTTGGGCTGAACTCCTTCGCAAACCACACCAGCGTCGCAGCCCCTACAACAAACCTGTGAGGGCTCCCATGATCGACAATCGTCTCTTGACCCTAGTCGTGTCGGGCGCTTCTGCAATGATCTGCTTGGCTACGCCAGCGATTGCGGCCAAGTACGATGGAAACTGGAGCATGGTCGCCGAGACGACGCGCGGCCATTGCGGAACCATCGAAATTGGCCTCGCCATAAACGGCGGCCGGATTCATTCAACTGGCGGATCATTCGCATTCTACCCGATCAGCTTGGGCGGCCGTGTCTCGGCCTCGGGGCAGGTCCAAATGAATGCAGTGGCTGGTCCGCGCACCGCCCGTGGCACCGGACGCCTCGGTTCACTTCGGGGCAGCGGGACTTGGGCCGGTCGCGGGCCCTCCGGTCTCTGCTCGGGCATTTGGAGCGCCAATCGCTCTTGATACACCCTTCACGCGCGGAGGGCGAACTAAGCAGGCTGAGACGGGGGTGACGCATTAGACCGGAGACATAGGTAACAGCCTCCACCGGCGATCGCGGGGCGAGGGGGTGCTGCCCCGGAGGGTGTCCGCCGCGTGGAAGAATGTCTGTGCTTTGCTGCGCGTCTGCTTGGCGGCTAACCTATGGCCGTCTTGGCAGGTGTTGGGTGTTGCACGGAAAACCGGCGCAATATTTTCGAGCACCACAAGGAGCATGGCCCGACCGCTTGCGCCAACCCCACGGCTCGACCACCTCGTTGCTCAGCCAGGTGATCGAGGACGGCGGTCAACGTGCGCACTGGGTGAGATGGGGGCCAATTTGACCCGACCAAGGAGGTCATGCCGCATTTTGCTGAGCGGAGTTCAACCCGCCTGTTGTGCTTGGCACCTGTGCATCGGGCTGATGCTCCAGCCGTTGTCGATCGGCTCCCTCCGGGACTAGTCTTTGCAATACTCGCCTAGCCAACCGGCAATAGGGATGCAAAGTCTCCGGAGCGTCGAGGGAGAAATTGATGCAGATCAGTTTGAAAGGTAAGCGCGCCGTCGTCACGGGCGGCAGCAGGGGAATCGGGCGGTCGATCGCACTCGCGTTCGCCGAAGCCGGCGCCGCCGTTTCGATTTGCGCCCGGGGCCAAGCGGCACTCGACAGGACGATGAACGAGATTCTGGCGCATGGCGTCAAGGCGCATGCTGGCATATGCGATCTCGCCGATAAAGACGCCATTGTCAGCTACATCGCGGCGGCAGCTCAGTCGCTCGGCGGCATCGACATTCTGGTCAACAATGCGTCTGGGTTCGGCGCGAGCGACGACGAGGCGGGCTGGACCAAGAGTATCGACATCGACGTCATGGCGACCGTGCGCGCCTCGCATGCCGCGGTACCAGTCATGGAGAAGGCCGGTGGCGGCGCGGTCCTCAACATTTCATCGATCTCAGCCTATCGCGGCAGCGCACGTACGGCACCCTACGCTGCCGTGAAAGCGGCGGTCATTAACTACACCATGTCCCAGGCGCTCGCGCTAGCCTCAAAGAAAATCCGGGTGAATGCGATCGCGCCTGGCTCCATCGAGTTTCCGGGCGGCACATGGGAGAAACGCAAAACTTCGGATCCAGAACTTTACGACGCGATCCTGCGCTCGATCCCTTGGGGACGCCTCGGCACGCCTGACGAGGTCGCGAATGCGGCCCTCTTCTTGTGCAGCGATGCGGCAACGTGGGTGACTGGACAGACGCTTTCGGTTGATGGGGGCCAGTTTCTGCGGTGAACCATGCAGGTGTTGCACATTGAGAGCGCGTTTTGACTGATCCGTCGGTCGCCTCGGTGAGCGCACCCAGATGATCAAAGCGGCCATCGTCGGCAGAAGCGGGTAGCGTTGGTCGGCTTGCGTTGCTCTCTTGCTCTCGCACTTGGCCGACCGACACGACGCAACGCAATTGTGAATCCGAAGAAAATGCTCGACTGGACGAGATCCGACGTGTCCGCCGCTCGCCGAGTGAGCTTCGATCAAGCTCGCCCCCGGCAGGAATTGAGGCGAACCGACGCCGGCTTTGTTAGTCCTTTTGCCGACGGACGCGCGATCGCGTTCTGCGCAAACGCAGCTGCTGGCAAAAGCCATAGAGCAATTGCAAAAACGGCACGCACCCACATTCTCCGTGCCCCGTGCAAGCGCGAGGGGCGCGTTGCCGCCTGCCGCGATCTCGTAGAACCAGCGAGCATCGGACGCTGCATAACCTCGGCCGGGCCGAGCTTCGGGTCGCGCGAGTAGACCGCCCAGTGTGAGATCAGCAAGAAAGGCGCGTGCCACGCCTGAGAGCGCCTCGGCACGCGTTGGACGACTGAGTTGCCTATGCTTTAATGGCCTGACCAGAACAAGAAATCGGCCTCACTGACGGCATTTGACCCCACGCCGTTCACGCCCGGCAGCGTGATCATGTCGATGCCGTCAATCGTGACCAGGGTATCCGCGCCGAGGTCGAGTATCGAGACCCTCGCCGCGAAATTGCCGGCATTAATGCCGAGCCCCGAAACATCCAACAGGTCCTGGCCGCCTGTAGGGTTGGCGTCGAAGCCGGTGATGGTATCGCTGCCGAAGTCCGGGCCGAAGGCGAACATGTCGTTGCCAGCGCCGCCGTTCAAGAGATCATTGCCGTCACCTCCGACAAGCGTGTCGCTGCCGCCGCCGCCGGTCAACGTGTCGGCTCCATCCCCACCGGTGAGCACGTTGTTGGAACCGTTGCCGGTGCCGGTGAAGTCGCCGCCGCCGGTGAAGGTCAGGTTTTCGAGGTTGGTGAGCAAGGTGAATGTATTACTGGCCGTGAACACAGAATCGGTGCCTCCGCCAGCCGCTTCAGTAAGGAAATCGCCATTGTTGGCAAGGTAGGTGTCGTCGCCAGCACCGCCGCTCAGGGTGTCGTTACCAAGGCCGCCGTCGAGCGTATCGCTGCCCGCCCCACCGTTGAGCGTGTTGACGAGCGCATCGCCGGTCAGCGTATCGTTGCCGGACGCTGCCGTGACGTTCTCGATGCCTGAGATCGAGTTGAATCCCGATGCCGCACCCGTCGACAGGTCCACCATCACGTCGGCTGTCGTCCCGGCGTAGGTCAGCGTGTCGGTACCTTCGAGCAGATCAGCGTTGACCGCCTCGACTCCTGTCGCCGTCCCGCCTTCGAAGTTGGTGACCGACGCTCCATCGAAGATGACGTCGAGCACATTGTTGCCCACCGTCCCGATGATGTTCAGCGTGTCGATATCGGCTCCGCCGTCGACGGTGTCCGCTCCACTTCCCAAGGCGTAGCTAAAGGTGTCGTTGCCGGTGCCGCCGAGCAGAGTATCGTTGCCCGCGCCACCATCCAGCGTGTCGTCACCGCCTTGGCCGTCAACGACATTGGTGCCGCCGGCAGTCGTGATCGTGTCGCTGCCCTGGCTGCCGATCACGTTCTCTATACTGGCCAGACTGTCGGTACCAATCTGGGCGCTTGTTGCACTGGAGGTGGTCACGATCGCTGCGGCCGTGGTCGCGGACAGGTCATAGGTATCGATGCCGGCCCCCCCGCTCAAAGCATCGTCGCCATCATTCACGTCGGCCACGAAAATGTCGTTGCCGGATCCGCCACTGAGCGCGTTGGCGAGCGCATCGCCGGTCAAGATGTCGTCGCCGGACCCTCCCGTGACGTTCTCGACACCTGAGATCGAGTTGAATCCCGATGCAGCACCCGTCGACAGGTCCACCACGACTTCGGCAGTCGTCCCAGCATAGGTCAGCGTATCGGTGCCAGCGAACAGTTCGACGTAGATCGCTTCGACGCCAGTTACCGTCCCACCCTCGAAGTTAGTGATTGACGCGCCATCGAAGATGACGTCGAGCACGTTGTTGCCGGTGGTTCCGATGACGTCCAAGGAGTCGGTATCGGCTCCTCCGTCGACGGTGTCCGCTCCTTCGCCGAAGGCGTACACGACGGTATCGTCGCCGATGCCGCCGAGCAGGAGATCGTTGCCCGTGCCGCCGACCAACGTGTCATTGCCGGCGTCGCCACTCAGCGTATCGGCGCCGCCACCGCCGCCCAGAGTGTCGTTGCCACCCAACCCTTGTATGTTGTTGGCCCCTCCAAGGCCATTGAGCACGTCCTCCTCGTCGGTGCCAGTGATGGTCGCGGCATTTGAGGCCGGTGGCGAGATGCCGGCCACATTGGTGACGGTCACGGCAATCGCCTGCGTGTCGATGCCGCCGGCACCGTCAGAGACCTGGACAGTCACCTCGTAGATGTTGTCCGCGTTGGCATCGACGGGCGCCTCGAAGTCGGGCGCAGAGGCAAACGCCAGCGCACCCGTGCTGGCGTCGATCGTAAACAGGCCCGCATCCGCACCGCCGGCGATGCTGAAGGTGAGCATCTGCCCGGCATCAGGGTCGGTCGCCGCGACGGTGGTGACCGCCGTGCCGTTCTCGGCCACTGATACGGCTGCCGTATCGCCGCCGCCATTGGAGGTGATTGCCGGAGGCTGGTTCAGGAGGTCGCCTGCTGCAACAGTGCCATCGGCGAATTGGAACAACTCGACGTTGAACGCAGTCTCAACGCCGTCAGGGGTGCCAGCTCTTGCGTCGGCGATATTGAAGGAACCATCAAGGTTCTGGGTGATCGCATAGTCGGCGAGATTGGCCGAGAAGACAGCTGTGTCGCTTCCGTCGCCGCCATCGAGGGTGTCGTTGCCAGCGTTGCCCTGAAGCGTGTCGTCACCATCAACGCCGGTAAGCACGTTGTCATTGTCATCGCCAACGAGGGTGTCGGCGAACAAGCTGCCCCATAGGTTCTCAATGGAACTGTAGCTGTCGCCCGCCGCTTCGCCCGTGTTCAAGGCCGAGTTGGCAAGATTGGCGAGGAGACCGACTTGGGTGGTCCAAAGCTGGTAGTACGCCGTGTCGCTACCGAGGCCACCATCGAGAGCGTCTCCGCCGCTGCCGCCCGCAAGGAAGTTGTCCGCACCATCGCCGATGAGAATGTCGCCGAAGTCGCTGCCTCTGATGCCCTCGATCGAGGTATACGTATCGCCAACGGCTTCACCCGTGTTGTCGCTGGGCTGGGCGAGGCTCACCCTCAACCCGACCGATGAGCGGAAGTAAGAGGCATAGTCGATGCCGATCCCGCCATCGAAAGCGTCAGCCCCTAGACCGCCTGCAAGGAAGTTGCTGACATCGTTGCCGACGAGTGTATCGGCCAGGTCACTGCCGATGATGCCCTCGATGGAGATGAAGTTGTCGCCTGCGGCCTCGCCGGTGTTGCTGCCAGGGTTGGCCAGACTCACGCTCAGCCCGGTCGTGGAATTGCGGTAGTCGGCAAAGTCGAAACCGCCGCCACCGTCCAACGTGTCGGCGCCCAATCCGCCGTTCAGTTGATTGACGGCGGTGCCGCCGTTGAGAACGTTGTCGCCGCGCAGTACGTCGTCGAACGCGCTGCCCCTGATGCCCTCGATCGAGACGAAGGTGTCACCGGTGGCCTCGCCGGTATTGTTCGAGGCATTGGCGAGATCGACAATAATACCTGATGTCGCAGTGAAGTAGTCGGCAAAGTCGAAGCCATCGCCGCCGTTCAGCACATCGCCGCTAGGTCCCCCCTGCAGGAAATTAGTCGCCGAGTTGCCGATCAGCGTGTCGGCGAAGTCGCCGCCGCGCAGGTTCTCGATAGAGATGTAGATGTCGCCCACAGCCTCGCCGGTGTTGTCGATCGAAGTGGCGAGACTCGCCGTCAGGCCGATGCTGGAGTCGCCGTAGCTGGCGAAATCGCTTCCTGCGCCACCATCCAGGACGTCCGCTCCAAGGCCACCACGCAGAGTGTTGTTGCCGGCGTTGCCCCGCAGCACATCATCGAATGCACTGCCGCGCAACCTTTCAATGGAGATGTAGGTGTCGCCTACGGCCTCGCCAGTGTTGTTGAGCGGACTGGCAAGATCCACCAAAATGCCAATGGTCGAGTCGAAGTAGTCCGCATAGTCATTTCCAGCGCCACCATTGAGTACGTCCGCGCCTAATCCACCGTTCAGGAAATTGTCGCCTGCATCGCCGATCAAGACATCGGCGAAGCTGCTGCCGCGCAGGTTCTCGATGGAGATGTAGATGTCGCCCTCAGCCTCGCCGGTGTTGACTATCGAAGTGGCGAGACTCACCGTCAGGCCGATGCTGGAGTCGCCGTAGCTGGCAAAGTCGCTTCCAGCGCCACCATCCAGAACGTCCGCTCCAAGGCCACCACGCAGATTGTTGTTGCCGGCGTTGCCCCGCAGCACATCATCGAATGCACTGCCGCGCACCCTTTCAATGGAGATGTAGGTGTCGCCCACGGCCTCGCCAGTGTTGTTGAGTGGATTGGCAAGATCCACCGAAATCCCAATCGTCGAGTCGAAGTAGTCCGCATAGTCATTGCCCGCACCACCATCGAGTACGTCCGCGCCTGGTCCACCGTTCAGGAAATTGTCGCCTGCATCGCCGATCAAGGTATCTGCGAAGTTGCCGCCGCGCAGGCTCTCGATCGAAATGTAAATGTCCCCAGCTGCCTCTCCGGTATTGGCAGCGGCGCTAGCGAGACTTGCCGTCAGGCCGATGCTGGAGTCACTGTAGCTGGCGAAATCAATTCCAATGCCACCATCCAGGACGTCCGCTCCAAGGCCACCACGCAGAGTGTTGTTGCCGGCGTTGCCTCGCAGCACATCGTCCAATGCACTGCCGCGCAACCTTTCAATGGAAATGTAGGTGTCGCCGGCAGCCTCGCCCGTGTTGTTGAGCGGATTGGCAAGATCGACCGTGATGCCGATCGTTGAGTTGGAGTAGTCTGCGTAGTCACCGCCCGCACCACCATCGAGGATGTCGGCGCCGCCCTGGCCGCGCAGGAAGTTGTTGCCCGCGTCTCCGATGAGTGCGTCGGGGGCGTTGCTGCCGATCAGTCCTTCGATTGATATGTAGGTATCGCCTGCCGCGTCGCCGGTGTTGATCGTTGGGTTGGTGAGGCTGGCCGTGACGCCCGTGCCGGTGCTGTTGGTGTTGTACCACGCGTAGTCGAAGCCGGCGCCGCCATCCAACACGTCCGCACCCGCCTGCCCATCGAGCAGGTTATTGCCGGTGTCGCCGCGCAAGACGTCGGCGAACGCGCTGCCGCGTAGGTTCTCGATCGACGAATACGTGTCCCCGGCCGCCTCACCGGTGTTGTTACCCGGCGTGTCGAGGTCCACTATCAGGCCGACCGTCGAGAGGAAGTAATCGGCCGTGTCGAAGCCGCCGCCGCCGTCCAAAGCGTCGGCGCCACCACGCCCATTCAGGAAGTTAATGTTGGCGTCGCCGATCAACGTGTCATCGAAGTTGCTGCCTGACAGGTTTTCAATGCTGACGTAGGTGTCGCCCGCCGCGTCCCCGGTATTGGCCGCGGGATTTGCAAGGCTGGCCGTGACCTGGGCCGTTGCTGTTATGTAGGCGGCGGAGTCCGCTCCACCACGCCCGTCGAGAGCGTCGGCGCCAGCACCACCGATCAGGAAATTGTTGCTGTTGTTGCCCCTGAGGTCATCGTTGAAGTTGCTGCCCTCAAGCCCTTCGATGTTGAAATAGATGTCACCGGCCGCATCCCCCGTATTGTTGGCCCGGGTCTGCAGATCGGCCGTCAAGCCGACCGTCGAGGTAACGTAGGAGGCGCGGTCGAGGGTCCCCGCTCCTCCGTCGAGGACGTCCGCACCGGCACCGCCAATGGCGATGTCATTGCCCGCGGCCCCGACAATGTTGTCGGAAAGGTTGCCGCCTTCAAGGGTGTCATTGCCCCCACCGCCGGTGGTGTCGTAGGAGAGGACCCTGAAGATGGCGTCGAGAGCAGAAGGATTGAGGGTCCCGGGACCGCCCGCGGTGTAGGTGTCCAGCGCTGCCGCCAGTGTGGCGGCGTCGATGCCAAAGCCTGCAAAGGTGGCGAGCGTGATACCCGCCTCGGTCTGTATTGTGATGCCCTCGACCGTGCCGCCGGTCAGCTCGATGGCCGGAAGCGTTCCACTGAACGTGAAGCCGTTGCCCGCGACTACGAACCTGACATCGGCATCGTTGCCGTCGAATTGGCCAGTGACGACGGCAGTGAACTCCGTGCTGGTGCCGCCATCCTGGATGGTCGCATTGGCAAGCAGGTTATAGAGCGTGGCCCAACGCAGATCGAGACCACCATTGGTGGCTACCGTGACCGCAACTGGCATGGGAGGCTCCCTCGCTTTGAAAGACATGCAAGCAATGCACCTGGTGGTGCTATAGCTGCCGCCCCCGCGGCGGAAGAAATACGGCCTGGCGAGCTATGCCGGCGGCCTGCGCCGGAAAGGCCTGATCCGAGCTGCACCACGGTGGCTTGTCGTCGCGACCGCGGCTGCGAATTTTGACTTCGCGACACTTGAATTTTGTCGCTGCCAGTCTGTGTGCAATACTTTAGATCATCCCGTACATAGATCGGACGCTGAAGTCTGCATTAGCTCACCTTTGTGACAACCAGAAATCGCCGCGTGAGCCGGCTCGAAAATCAATTGCTCGGCGCTGTTGCAAAATGGTCGCGTTCCCAGCGCCTCCGAAAATCGATTAGTCGTCTGATTGAACAGATTTTTCTGACGGGATCCAACTGCTGGCCCGCATGGCCGCGGCGGCTCAATCAATTGATCTAGAATTGGCTGCGACAGCTCCTGCCGCGCAATAGCGAGGATTGCCCGTGCGAACGACGCTTTCGTCCACTTCAAACCGCCCGCTGCTGAACACCTCGACGCTCCGCGCCCGTGGCCTAGGGTCACCATTTGGCACATGGAAAGCCGGGAGCGCGCGCCTTCACCCCGCGAACGGTGTCGTGATCGAGGCACTAAAACTGAGTGTGGGGCGCCTGTGCTCCCAGCAAAATGCAAGGCCCATGAGAGTGGTTGGTGCGCAACCCACGTCGATATTGTCTATTGCACGAACACGCCATTCCGCATAACCCGGGCGAGGGCCCTTTAGCCACACGGCGTCTGTCAGGAGTGAGCCAGCTATGGTTGATCGCCGCATCGGTGTCATCATCAATGGCGCCACGGGCCGCATGGGTAGGACGCAACACATGGCGAACCTCCTGGCGATTGCCGCCGAGGGGGGTCTCACATTGCGAAATGGCGACCGATTAGTGCCCGATCTGTTACTCGTCGGGAGAGATACCGATCGGGTGTCCGCCCTTGCGACCGCGCACGGTGGCCTGCGCTGGACCACTAACTTGTCTGAGGCCTTGGCCGGGCCCGACGCCATCTTTATGGATTGCGCCGCAACCGGCGATCGCCCCACCCGAGTGCGCCAGGCGATCGCAGCCGGTAAGCATATTCATATCGAAAAGCCGGCGGCGCCGACCGTCGAGGAAGCAATGGAGCTCGCGCGGCTAGCGCACAGGGCCGGCGTGAAGCACGGCGTCATTCAGGACAAGTTGTTCCTTCCAGGCTTTGCAAAGCTGCTGTTCGTAAAGAACGCCGGCTTTTTCGGCCGTATCCTCTCCATAAAAATTGATGCGGGCTCTTGGATTTTTGACGGCATGGGCCTGGATTGCCAACGCCCTAGCTGGAACTACAGGCGTGCCGAGGGCGGTGGCCTGGCGCTCGATATGATGGCGCACTGGCGCTACATGATCGACCGGCTGGCCGCGCCCGTCGTCGCGGTGAGCGCAGTGATGTCGACCGCCATTCCTGAACGCGTGGACGAACATGGTCGGCTGTACACGGTCGATGTCGAGGATACGTCCCACGCCCTGCTCAGGCTTGCCGGAGGTGCTGTCGGCGTCATCACCAATAGCTGGGCCACACGCGTGCGCCGCGACGACACGATGGTGGTGCAGATCGACGGTTCCGCCGGGTCGGCCGTTGCAGGCCGCATGCGTTGCTTCACCCAGAGCGCCGTCAACACGCCCGAGGCCTTCTTCGGTGGTGGCCGACCTGCCAACATGGACTTCTTTGCACAATGGCAGGAAGTCCCTGACACCCTGCCCGTTAAGAATCCGTTCCGGCAGTGCTGGGAAACATTTCTGCACCACGTCGCCGACGACGCCGCCTATGTCCCAACACTGCTCGAAGGCGCGAAGGCAGTGCAGCTCGCCGATCTTGCATATCGCAGCAACGCCGAAGGGCGCTGGATGCCAGTGCCTGAGCTGCGCCTGTAAACAGTGGGATGGCAGACCGATCGCTTCGACGTCGAATGCTCGTCAGATTGGCTCCCGCGTGCGGAGCCGCCGAAATGTTGAGTGCAGAGAGAGGGGACCGTGGTCTGAGGAGATCTGCCGGGGCTCTCCGCGGCGCACGGGGCGGAGGCAGAGTACCTTTTGACGCTCGCCAGACGTAGCTCTTCTCACAGACCGCCCCCCGGCACCGCGATGCCGGCGGAGGCAGGCGCGGTATCGAGCCGCCACGGCATAATGCCCTGCTCGAACAGGTCCTCAAGGACCTGCTTGTCCTTCAAGGTGTCCATCGGCCTCCAGAAGCTTTCGTGCTTGAAGGCCATAAGCTGGTTGTCCTCGATCAAACGCTGAAACGGTGCCTCGACCAGTTCCTCACCCGGCTCGATGTAATCGAACACCTTCTGGCGCATAATGAAGAAACCGCCGTTGACCCACATGTCGGCCTTTTGCGTTGGCCGCAGGCCGAGCACGTTGCCGGAGTGATCGAAGTCGACCATGTGCAAGCTGAACGAGGGCCGCACGGCCAAGAAGGCGACTGCCTTGTTGCTCTTCTTGAAGATTTCGATGAGCTCGTTGAGATTGGCATCTGCCAACCCGTCGCTGTAATTTGCTAAAAATATCTCCTCCCCCGCCAGATAGTTCCGCACCGAGCACAGCCGCTCGCCGATGTTCCGCCCCAGGCCTGTATCGAGGAGCGTCACGCGCCAATCTTGCTGGGAATCGCCTAGCACCTGGACGTCGCCATCCAACCCCGCGGCTTCGTCATCGGCGAAGTCCCGGAGATGATGCGATAGGAAGAATTGCTTAATGATGTTAGCCTTGTACCCCAGGCACAGGATGAAGTCCTTGTGTCCCTGGAGACTGTAATAGTTCATCAAATGCCAGAGGATCGGCTGGTCTCCCACTGGGATCATAGGCTTGGGAATGCTTTCGGAAACGTCTCGAATGCGAGTGCCAAAGCCCCCGCAGAACAGAACGACTTTCATCTTCAGCCCTTTGGCATACCGGCGCGCGGCGCCGATCCTAGATCCCTTGCGTTCGCAAAACGGCCCCTGCGACCCGGCCCCGAAGGTGAGGGTCGACAGTGCTGCTCGCTTGGTCCGCGACGTGAACCCGTGGCCTGCGCGGAGCTGACAATGTCCTCAATCCCACGCGCCCCCGACGGTGGTGGCGACGTACCAGCCGGCAGGGTGCTGAATTGCCAAGAATCTGCGCGGCCTCGATCCGCGGGCTCCGTGCAGAGCGAACAGTTGGCTTGGTGACGTGGCGGAGCTCTAAGCCAGCGCGGACTGTCGGCTCGATGCAGGTACTTGCCATGATCCGCTCACTTGAAGCTGCCGCAATCCACCCAGCTGTCCACCCATTCAGCGAGTGAGGACCTGTGTTGCGGTGCAACCGTCAATCTGCGCAAAGCCGTGAGCGGTTTCTCAATCAGAATAAGCCCCAGCGATAAAATGCTCTTCATGGCTCGCTGCACTGCTGGTGTTTAACACGCGCCGTCGGCCGGTTGCGTGATTTACCTACTCCTTCGGTCCTTCTGCACCCACTCCTGCGGCTTGCACCATCGGGTGAAACCCTCATACGTCTGATGGAATTTCATCGTTGCAGGGGGGTGCCTGGGTTGAGAGTTGGGGCGCGGCAGAAAACGCCGCCTCAACCACGCACGGGAAGAGGGAGCGGCGGGTGCGCGAGACGTTCACCTGGTGACAGATCTCAATGCTTCGGTCGGGCCGCGCGGTGGATATACGCTGTACGATGCAGCGCGGGGCCCGCGCTTCGAACGCGGCACATCACCTGCGTGCTGCGCCGCACAGCCCACTCATCACCCAACCGTCTCGATTGCACCGGCAAATAGTCGCGCGCTATCTTGCCAAGTCGGAAGCCGCGCCGCTGCTGCGCGAGCGTTCATGGCGAGCCGCCGTCGTTCAGAACGATCGCTGATCAGGCGGCGCAGTGCCTGCGCCAACCCGGCAACATCGTCTGGCGGCACCAGAAGGCCCGTGCCTGCGGGCACGGTATCGGGGATTGCGCCCGCCAGGGTAGACACGACAGGCAGCCCGTGCGCGATCGCTTCCGTAAGCGCCATCCCGTACCCCTCAAAACGCGACGCGAGCACAAATATGTCCGATGCCAAGTACAGTTCGATGATACGCTCGGGTGAAACGGCGCCGAGCACCGCGACCCTGTCGCCAAGTCCGTGGTCCGAGATATCGGCGTCGAGCCGTGCAGCGGCGGCCAAGTTCCGGGTCCGGTCACCCGCGATGGTCAGCCGCCAGGGCAGGTCGGCAATCCTAGCAACTGCCACGATCAGCAGATCGTAGCCTTTGCCTGGTACCACGGATCCAATCGAGAGAAGCCGAACAACGGCGTCGTTGCTGCCGAAGGCCGGCGGCACCGGATCATTGCCCGGTCGCACAACGCTGATGCGCTGAGATTGGACGCTGTAGTCATCGATCACGATCCGCGCGGTTGCCTCGCTCGTGACCACGACGCGCGCGGCCGCGGCCAGCGCGGCGCGTTCGCTCTCGCGGAAGACGTGCGCCTGTGCCGTGTCCAGACCCGGTTCCAGAGCACAAGGTTGGTGCACCAGCGCGATGAGCGGTGTGCGGGATCGGAACGCGCCGGCTTCGGGCAGGGCGCCGAACGCAAGCCCATCGAGGACAATCGGACGGCCGTCCGGTACCGCGGAAAGTATCGCTAGCGCGGTCGCGCGCTGCGCGACGCTTGGGTAAGGAAAGCCGTCTCCCAAGTCGAGGACGTCCACCTGCCAACCGAGCCGCTGAAGCTCCTGGATGATCCGCCGGTCATAGCGATAGCCGCCGGTCGGCGTGGCAAGATCACCAGGCACGGCAAACGCAACACGCCCTACCACGGCAGCGCCTCATACCCGGCACGCACTGACCCAGGACTCCAACGCGCTCGCTCCTCCAACAGGGCACGCTGATCAGGGCGCACGTTGGCCCCAGCTATGGCTGTGGAGTCCGACGGATTTCGGGGCGAGCGCAATCGAACAATCTTCGTCTTTGTCACGGACATCCTCTCGGTGGCTAAGTGGGTTTCGCCTGCTTCCAGGCGCATACTGAGAGGCCGCCCCGAAGAGAATCTATGCGAGCGCGTCGCCCGGCCGCATCAAGTACAGTGAGCAGTAGTGCAATGAGGGCGGGTATGTCTCCCTTGGGAATGAACGTCCAGGGAGCAGACCGAATGCCGCGAAACCCAGCTTGATCAAGCAGCGCGGAAAATTCTTCGCGAGTCAGCAGTCGATCGCTGGAAAGATGCTTGGTAGCAAACCCCAACAGAGGGGCTATTGTCCGATACCAAAGGTAATCGGCATGCGGGGCCAGGCAGAAAAAACGGCCACCGAACTTTAGCACCCTGTAGATGCTGGCCAACACTGCTCGCTTATTGAGCATGTGCTCGAAGGCGCCGATGCAAATCACCAGATCGACCGACTGGTCCGCAATGCCTTTTAGCTCCTCCGCATTATCCACCTCAAACGTAAGATTGGTTGACGGTGAGCTCCGGAGACGCGCGCGTGCCAATGCGATCATACCCGGCGAGACATCAATCCCGATGCCACGGGCTACTTCAGGTCCAAGGGCTAGGAGATGATGACCATTACCGCAACCGAGGTCGAGGACGACATCTGCGGGCCGGGGCTGGGCCAGCTTGCGCACAAGCGCAAGTCGGTATTCGAGCAGCCGTTGCGGGTGACCGTGCTGCTCCTCATGAAATCCAGTTGAGGCACATTGATCAAAGAAAGACCTGATGTCCGTGGTGTTGTCTGACGGAGTGGTGAGGACACCGCGCAAAGTTGGCGCTCGTCGTTCCGTGCCAGGTGACTGCGCCTGCGGTGTATTCTCAAGATCCGCCGTCCCTAAACGACGTGCGGACTTAGGCACGAGTTTAGCTGGCGACTTCCCAGAACTCATGGGACTTCGCGGCTGCATAGTCGGCCTCATGGCCTCCGCAAAACGGCTCTGGCGCCAACCAAATAATCCCATGGCTCCACGTAAGTTCCCCGGGTGTCGCAAATTCACACGTAGGTAGCCTCACCCGGCATTCTTCGCGTTCATGCCCAACCCGGCGTCGATGCGATCGGGGTCGCACAGTCTTGCTCAGGCCAGAATGCGCTGAACCTTGGGGCCGGCACCACATCGTCTAGCAAGGTCGCAAGTGTTAGGCTTGCGGACCCGAAGCCGAATACGGCACGGCTGAAGCCGCAAGTATCTCCGGGAGCTTGGTCCCAACGTCGTGGAAGCGCCTTTGAGGAACCCGCAGTCGTAATCGGCGCCGGCCACAGTCCCCACCTCGGTGGTCGTTGAGGAGAGTGCGCGACGGAGTGTCGATTATGAATTGGTTTTTCGTTGCCCTGTGGGCTCCCTTCCTTCTTGCCTGCGCCAATCACAACGACAAGTTTATATTATCCAGATCCCTCAAGGGGAAAAGTATCGGGTCTATGATCATACTCTCTTCTCTGTTCAGTGGCGTGGCGATCCCGATAATATTTTTCATTCAACGCGAGGTGTACGATGTCAGCCTTGTTCAAGGATCTGCACTGGTTGTGACCGGAATGTTGAGCGTTCTCGCCGCTGTTTGCTATCTCCACGCACTCGACATCGATGAGGCAACTTTCGTCACACCGTTGCATCAGATGGTGCCCATCTTTGCTTACTTGCTTGGTTATTTCATCCTTGGCGAAACGGTCACGCTAACTCAAGGGTTGGGTGCGTTGGTTATTATCGCCGGTGCGCTTGGATTGTCGTTTGAGTTTGGTCGGCAGGGAATGCGGCTCAAGCGAAACGTTGTGGCGTTGATGCTGGCAGCTTCCTTCGTGAGTGCGATAAATGGCGTCATTTTCAAGCTGATCGCCGTGGACAGGGGTTTTTGGGGTTCGCTCTTTTGGGGTTTTGTTGGCCAAGTAATGGCCGGTTTGACATTTCTCGTCTGTGCGCCAAATTACCGAAAAGATTTCATCGACCTTTTCAGGCAACTGAAAATCCCCGCTGTTGGGCTGATCGCGCTGAGCAGGGCATTATTCAGCGTCAGCGAAGCCGTCACGCTTTACGCGACGCTCTTGGCGCCCGTCGCCTTGGTTCTTCTCGTGAATTCGTTCCAACCACTCTTCGTCTTTACACTCGGTGTCGCCTTGACACTGTTTTTTCCTCGCGTGGCCAAGGAATCGCTGGGCCACATGAAGATGCTGCAAAAAGGCGCGGGCGTTAGCCTCATGCTCGTCGGTGGTTACTTGATCAGCAGATAAGCTTTTATCAGATCAAGGCGCAGCGGAGGGCCGCACATTGAACGCCATGCCGATTTGGGCGGGGCCCTGGATAAAGGCTAGCCGGCTCGCCGATCAGCCGTCACCACCGTCTCTCCGCTGGGTCCAACCTCAATTCCAACGGCCATTGCCGCACTTTGTTCGTGCCACTGCGAGGATGCTTTGCGAGCAATCGATGCCATTGACGCTGGCAGCGAACCCGTTGGCACAGAGGCAAACCTCATGGGACGCTGCCCCCGGATCGCGCCACTGCCGCCTAACGGCGCGGGTGTGGCGTCCTGAATGTGCGGGAGACGAGCGCTCTGTTAGGAGCGCGCTGCCAAGAAGCCAATGACAGCATGCCAAAGGTTTTCAAAGGAAAACGGCGCATACCTGAACACGATAGTGTGCCTTCCATGCGCGAGTTCGACACCTCGAAATAATATATTCGTGCGCAGGATGCGGGCTGGATGTCCATCGACCATCGCGGTCCAGCCTGGATAATAGGCGTCGTGCAGCACGAGCACGCCGGGGTAAGCGCTCTCCACCTGCACCTCAACCGTGTCCGGACTCCAAGTCACGAGCTTTGCCCGTGGCTGCGGTTGATTGCGAAGAATGGGTAAATAGGTGCGCTGGGGCGCCGTTTCATCATCTATCAGTGCCGTCGTCGGGTTCACTGTGAAGCGGCCGGCCTGTACGGCAGGATCTACATTGGCAACCGAGACACGGCTCATGAATTCCACCCTCGGCTCAGCATGGGCCAGGCGGTAGATCCAGATTTTTGGTCCCGCCACCAGCACTTTCGCTACTGGCCGACGCGCCAGATGGGGCATTTGCTCGATGGGCTTGCCAAGCACGATGTACTCGAGACCCAGCTCGCGAGCGAGCGCGCAAGCGTAATCCGGAAATGAGGTTGGAAACCGCCGTTGCCCAAGAGTATGTGTTGTTTCCCCTGGAGAGACCAGACGATCATACCAGCCAATGCGTAGTGGATTGTAACCGTTGGTCGCTTCAAGGCCGCGCACCGCGGCAAGGTTTTGCCAAGGTCCCCCTACCCCGACGACCTCTACGCGCGGACGTTCCCCTTGCTGCTGACGCTGGGCAATCTCGCGCTCGAGGATCGCAAGAGCCCGCGCCTCATCACCCTGCGGCTGTTCGAGCACGGCATACTTTTCTCTACCCTCGGCATTCAAGCTCGAGGCCGTGTTCCAGCAGATAAGCTCACCTGCCGCCAGTAGCGCTACGCACGCCGAAGTCAACCGTCTACGTTCCGGCCATCGGGACGCCCAGCGTAGACAAGCCGCCACTGCAGCTGCAATTAGCGCCGCCTTGCAGACCTCAACCAAAGCGTCCCATGCATGGCCGGTCTTGCTTGAAAACATCACAGCCCAACCCAGTACACCGAGCGTTGCTGCGCCTGCGGGTATGGCCCGCCACGGGGTCACGCGGGATAAACCGAACCTCTCATAATCTGCTAACAGATGACCGATCAGGAGCGATAAGACGGCAAGCACCACGAAGATGCCATCGCTTGGCCGACGAAAGAGGTGAATCCCTGGTACATATGCGAAAGCCAAACCGTAAAGGGGCGTATACCTGCCAAGCGTATAGAGCAAGGCGACGACAAAGATGCATGTCAGCAGTCTACGCCCGCGCCGGCCGAGACCACCACCGGCAACGCCAAACCACAGCCAGACCAGTGTCGTGGTTGCCCCCACGAAGACGTAGTTGACTGCACGGTCGGTGGCGCCCACCTCGGGCACCGTTAGATTACTTGGTCCCCAATATGCGTAAGTCCGCTCAAGGGAACCCATTACGTTCGCTACCGCCATATTTGCGAGGGCGACGGGATGCAGCGATGCGGGCAGCGCTTCATGCAGCTGCATTTGTGGTCGGTTCGACAGCGCGGCGAATTGCAGCGTTAAGAGCAGCGGTCCCGCGATAAGGACAAAGCCAATGCCGCCCATCGTCACGATCACCGCTGCTCGCTCGCTGAGCCACCGTCTGCGATCTCGTGCTTTGCTCAGCTCGCCTAAGAACAATGCCGCGAGCGTGAAGCTAAGGAGGAGCGAGACGTGGTTGCGCTGCAGAACAATGATGGCAGCAACCAGCGCGAATGCTCCCGCCATCAGCGTGGAGCGCCGATCCAGCGCGACCAACATGAGCAGAAGGGCGAGGGGAAACAGCGCGTAGCTGATGATCATGCCCGTGTGTGCCAGGCGTCCGGACGCGGGTCCGCCGAGCATAAAGACCGCTGCCGCCAATGTTATGGCGGGCGTGGACCACCCCAGGCGCCAGCCCACGATGCCCAGAGCTAGGCTTCCAATCAACAGGTGCGCGAACACGATCAGGTCGAACACCATCATTGATGGCGTTGGATCAAACCACGCCCAGGCAAGGAAAGGCGGTGCAAAGATCAGTGATTGCGGATCGGCAACGCTGGGGTGACCCCCGTAGTGATATGGGTTCCAAAACGGCGTGCTTCCGCTGTGCAGGGCGGTCGCTAGAAAACGAAAGAAGGCGTACGACTGGTTTTTTGCGTCCCAGGGCACCACCGTTCCCGATAGCAGCCATTGACTTGCGGCAATGACCCACAGACCCACAATGGCCGCGCATGCGAGCCATAAAGCACGAGTGGAAGGAGGGCGCGACGGGAAGGCGTCGGACCAGATGGCCACCGATCGATGGAACACGCGCTCCCTTTCTATCGGCCGATGGGGCGGCGTGACTTACCCTCGGCGTCGGCTTCCCTGAGGCAAATGCTACTTCGGGTACGATCACATCTCAACCACCGATCGCGATAGCGTCCCTGAAGGCCAAGCGAGCTGCGCGTTCGAATAGATCAGCTCGAGCGAACGCGCGCGCTCGCCGCGGGGAGGGAGCTCAATCCCATTGGTGTGATCGGCCCTCTCCCTTCTTGCAGCCGAGGAACCACGCAAGGCTCCTGGCAAGCGAGGGGCTATCCAGGTGCCATCTCACGGCTATAGCCAAGATCTCGCGGTTCTCGCCTTGCACCGCAATATGCGGGAAGATGAACGCCTCGTCACAACGACGTGGGCCCCAACGCCGCTTCGGCAGACTGGTGGCGATCGACCCTGGGTACGCCGGTGCGAAAAGGAGCTCGCGCCCTCGATTGCCCCCGAGAGATGCGCCGTGAGGTTGAAATCCCCAGCCGATTTCGCCACTGGGCTTCAGGCGACCAGTTCGGTAAACTAGTCTCCACTAGCAAGGGGTCGCGTTTGAGAACCACCTTGCTCAGTCAAGAACGACGCATGCAAGGCTGCCCTGGCGCCGCTCCGCCAGGACCGTACAAGGCCAGGCATCGCTGCCGTCGAAGGGAGACGCCATGAGGCTGCCAAAACCGGCTTATGCCGGTCTTTGCGCATCATCTATACCTCCAGTGACCAGCCCTGCAAGCAGGCTCGGACCCTACCGAGCGGCCGTCTGGTTCGGCATTTCCGCCCGCCGGCGAGCATCTTCAAACGAGCGCGAACACAAGCTGAGCCGTTGAGCTCGAACGAGGAGGAGACAATGCATTGTGTGGACGTTAGGGCGCACATGGGGGTCGCCGCGGTCGTGCGGCGTTCGACGCCAATGGCGAGCCGTCGTTTAGGCTTCACGTCGGTGCTGGCTGCTGCCGTTGTTGCTTTGGGTGGGGCCACCGCGTCGGCGGAGACGCCCAAGCGCGGCGGCATTCTCACATTCATGATCCCGGCCGATGCAGGCCCAAGCCACGATGGCCACCGCGAGACCACGTTCGCCGTGGTGCACGCAACGGCGCCCTTCTATAGCGTGCTGATCCGCGTCAATCCGGACAACCCCTCCTCGACGACCGAGTTTCGGTGCGACCTGTGCACCGAGATGCCAAAGCCCACCGACAACGGCCTCACCTACACGTTCAAGATCCGCAAGGGCGTGAAGTTCCACGACGGCACACCGCTGACGGCGCACGACGTAGCGGCAAGCTGGAACAAGATCGTCCACCCGGCCAAAGGTGTCGCCAGCGCGCGCCAGAACAACTTCGTGATGGTGGACACCATCACAGCTACAGACGACGAGACGGTGGTATTCAAGCTCAAGTTTGCCACGCTGACGTTCCTGCCGGCGCTGGCCGACCCCTACACCTACATCTACTCGAAGAAGAAGCTCGACCAGGACATGCACTGGTACGAGAAGAATATCATGGGCTCGGGCCCCTTTAAATTGACCGACTACCAGGTCGGCCAGTCGATCAAGGGTGAGCGCAACCCGGACTATTATCATCCCGGACAACCCTACCTCGACGGCTTCGTGGGAATCTTCGCGCCGAAGCAGACCGTGCGTACCGACGCCATTCGGGCCGACCGGGCGTCACTCGAGTTCCGCTCGCTGCCACCGTCCGCGCGCGATCAGCTCGTCAAGGAACTCGGCGACAAGATCGTCGTGCAGGAGAGCGATTGGAACTGTGGCAACGTGGTGACGCCGAACCACAAGCGCAAGCCGTTCGACGACGTGCGCGTGCGCAAGGCCCTATTCCTCGCCATCGACCAGTGGAAGGGCTCGGCTGCGCTGTCCAGGATCGCCATCATCAAGACCGTGGGCGGCATCGTCTTCCCTGGTTCGCCGCTGGCCGCCACGAAGGAGGAGCTGCAACAGCTGATCGGCTACGGGCCCGACATCGAGAAGTCGCGCGCCGAGGCCAAGCGCCTTCTCAAGGAAGCGGGCCACGAGAACCTGGCTTTCGAGCTGCTAAACCGCAACGTCGACCAGCCATACAAAATCGTTGGCACCTGGCTGGTCGATGAATGGAGCAAGGTCGGCATCAATGCCACCCAGAAGGTGGTTCCGACCGGCCCGTGGTTCGACGGCATGCGCAGCGGGGACTTCGACGTCGCGCTGGAGGCCAACTGTCAGAACGTCGTCAATCCAATTGCCGACGTTGGTCGCTGGCTGCCCAACGAGGTCTACCGGGAGAACTACGGCTACTTCTCCGATCCGCAGATGGTCGACATCTACGACCGCATGCTGCGGGAGACGGACCAAGCCAAGGCACGCGTGCTGATGCGCCAGTTCGAAAAACGCATCAATGACGAGGCGCACCAACTGATGGTCACCTTCTGGTATCGCACGATTCCGATGCGGTCCTACGTGAAGGGTTGGAAGATCTCGCCCAGCCACTATCTGAACCAGGACTTGGCCAACGTTTGGCTGGACAAGTAGATGTTGCATTACGTGATCAAGCGCGTGCTGCTCGTGATCCCCACTTTGCTGGGTGCAGCCGCGCTGGTGTTCGTGCTGATGCGGCTGATCCCAGGCGACGTCTGCGTCATGCGCCTGGGATCGAGTGGCGGCACATTTGACCCTAAAGCCATCGCACTTTGCCACGCGGAGCTCGGCATGGATCGGCCCTGGATGATCCAGTTCATCGACTTCGTATGGGGATGCATGCGGCTCAATTTCGGCACATCGATGTGGTCGGGCCAGCCCGTCACGACCGAGATCATGGCGCGCCTGCCGATCTCCCTCGAAATCGCCATCCTCGCTACCGTCGTCGCCATCGCCATCGCCATCCCCCTCGGTACGATCTCCGCCGTCAAGCAGAATACCTGGGTCGACTACGTGGTGCGTGTGTTCGCAGTCGGCGGCATCGCCACGCCATCGTTCTGGCTCGGCATCATGTCGGTGCTGGTGGTGCTCAATTTCACGAGCGCCGTGTTCGGCAAGCCCTGGATGCCGCCGATCGAGTACGTGCCGATCTGGGAGGATCCGATCCGCAACCTGAGTATGGCGTTCCTGCCGGCGGTGACGGTCGGGTACCGCTACGCCGCGGTTAGCATGCGCATGACGCGCTCGGCGATGTTGGAGGTGATGCAGGAGGACTACATCCGCACCGCCCGCGCCAAGGGCTTGATCAGAAAGCTGATCGTCAACCGGCACGCACTGAAGAACGCCATGCTGCCGGTGGTGACCCTGATCGGCATCGAGTTCGCGTTCTTGATCGGTGGGCTAGTGGTGACCGAGCAGGTGTTCAACTTAAACGGCGTCGGCCGCCTGTTCGTGCAGGCGGTACAAAACCAAGACTACACGCTGACCCAGGCCCTGGTGATGCTTACCGTAATGGTGTTCGTCATTTGCAACCTGATCGTCGACCTGTTCTACGCGTGGCTCGATCCGCGCATTCGCTACAGCTGAGGCAACGGTACGCCATGGTGACCAACGTCAGCTCGATAGATTTTTCTGCGGCCGATGCGGACAACGCGGTGGTATCACGCACAAGCCGGTTCCGCCGCGCGCGCGAGTTCTGCCGGCAGGAGGTGCTAGGTACCCTCGGCCTGGTGCTGGTGGTCGTGATGGCGCTCACGGGACTGCTGGCGGAGCTGATCGCGCCCTATAGCCCCACGGCTAACGACTTTGGCGCGATGATGGAGGCGCCAAGCGTCAGCCACCTTCTCGGCACCGACCAGTTTGGGCGCGATCTGCTCTCTCGCATCATCTTCGGCGCGCGGACCGCCATGATCGTCGGGCTGACGTCCGCTCTCGTCGGTGGCATCGCCGGCCTGATCCTGGGCGTCGGCAGCGCTTATTTCGGCGGCACAATCGATCTCATCATGCAGCGTGTGTGCGACGTGCTGATGGCATTCCCGTTAATCATCATGGCACTGGCGGTTGTTGCTATCTTCGGCACCGGTGTGCAGAACGTGATCATTGCCATCACCATCCCGCTTATTCCGCGCTGTGCCCGCGTCGTCCGCGCCTCGGCGCTATCGATCCGCGAGATCCCATACGTCGATGCCGCGCGCGCGCTGGGCTACGGCCACCTTCGGATCATCCTGTTCCACATGGTGCCGAACGTGATGGCTCCGTTCCTAATCATGGTGACGGCGTTCGTCGGCCAAGCGGTTCTGGCGGAGGCGTCGCTGTCGTATCTCGGTCTCGGTGTGCAGGAGCCGGTGCCGGCATGGGGCCTGATGCTGCAAGGCGGCACCGAAGAATACGCCACAACAGCCCCGTGGATTGCCGTCTTTCCAGGTGTGGCGATTGTGCTCGCCGTGCTGGGTATCAACCTGTTCGGCGATGCATTGCGGGACACGTTGGATCCCAAGTTGCGGAAGAGGTAGCGGCGCGACTTTGCGTACTCACTGGAACGACCACCATGTTCGCTGCTGCAGCGCTTGCGAGCGAGACACCCAGCCTTGTTTCCGGGACTTGCTGCATCTGGTTACGACCCGAGGGTCCTTACAGCCAAGAAGGCAGCTTCGCGCTTCGTCATCGCGGTCAATGGAGGTATGATCGCCCTTAGCAACCTGTCGCGGCAGAGGTAAAACGCGCCATGCGGCGTAGCACCGACCGGATTATGACCACCCACGCCGGCAGCTTGCCACGCGAGGAGAACCTCGGCGCCAGCATCCGCAGGAAGGCGCAGGGCGAGGTGATCGACGAGGCGGCGTTTTTCTCGCGCGTGAAGGAAGCGGTCGGCGATGTCGTCCGCCGCCAGGCCGAAGCTGGGATCGACATCGCCAGCGATGGTGAGCAGGGCCGTGTTGGCTTCATCCCCTATGTCAACGAGCGCCTCACCGGCATCACACCGAGCCCTACCATAGAAGCTGCCAATTATTGGAACCGGTCGCGCGAGTATCAAGCATTTCCTGACTTTTATGCCTGGGCCACCTCGCTTCCTGGTGCTGCCGGCAGCGTTGGACGAACCCGCTGGGTGTGCACGGGTCCGGTGTCATACACAGGCTACGCCGCGCTGCAACGCGACATTGACAACCTGAGAGCGGCAATGACCGGACTGAAGGTGGTCGAGGCTTTCATGCCGGCCGTGTCGCCATCGAACCTGGCAAATTGGAACCGCAATGAGCACTACAAGACCGACGAGGATTACCTTGTGGCGCTCGCCGAGGCCCTGCGCGAGGAGTACAAGGCGATCATCGATGCCGGGTTGATCCTGCAAATCGATGACCCGCTGCTCGCCTCGTACTACGTCATGCACCCTGAGGCCAGTATCAAGGAGTGCCGCAGATGGGCAGCCCATCGCATCGAGGTGCTCAATCACGCCTTGCGGGGTTTGCCCGAAGACCGCATCCGCTATCACACCTGCTACAGCATCAATATAGGCCCGCGCGTCCACGACATGGAGTTGCGCCACATTGTCGATTTGATCCTCAAGATTAACGCCGGTGCGTATTCGTTCGAGGCGGCCAACCCCCGCCACGAGCACGAATGGAAGGTCTGGGAAAGTATCAAGCTACCCGAGAACAGGAGCCTCATTCCTGGCGTCATCACCCATTCATCGAACATTGTCGAGCACCCCGAAGCGATAGCCCAGCGCATCAGCCGGTTTGCCAGCGTGGTCGGCCGCGACAATGTGATCGCCGGCGCCGATTGCGGCTTCGCCAGCTTCGCCTCCACCTGCGAGGTGCACCCCAGCGTGGTCTGGGTCAAACTCGCGGCTTTGGCCGAAGGCGCACGCATCGCTAGCCGGGAGTTGTGGAGTTAAAGGTTCGTCCCCGCGGTACCAGTAGTGCGCTCCCGCCGGCGCCCACCGATATCTACCCTAAGCCTGCCCGGAGGCGCTGCCTTGGGCCTCCAAGATGGAGCCGATGGGCGCGCTGCCGAGCGGGTTTGGAGTTGGCGATGAGCGATACCCTTTCGACGGACGTTCTAATCTGCGGCGCCGGCGCCGCCGGCCTGACACTGGCGATCGATCTCGCCCGTCGTGACATCGCCTTCCGCTTGATCGACAAGATCGATGCACCCTTCCAGGGCGCGCGTGGCAAGGCTATTCAGCCGCGCAGTCAGGAGGTGTTCGAAGACTTGGGCATCGTGGACCGCGTTGTCGCCGCCGGCGGACCGTATCCACCTCAGCGCGTGTATCGGGACGATGGAAGCTATCAAGAGTCGCTGATGATGGAGCATCGCGACCCGACGCCCAATGAGCCTTATGCAACAGCATTGATGGTGCCGCAGTTTCTGACCGAGGCCACCATGCGCGAGCGCCTAGCAGAACTCGGACATCGCCCAGAGTATGGAGTCGAGCTGAAGGGGTTCGAGCAAGATGCCGACGGCGTGAGCGCACGTATCGGCAGCTCCGGAAATGTTACGTCGTTACGGGCTTGTTATCTCGTGGGCGCGGACGGCGGTGGAAGTCTGGTGCGCCACACACTCGACATTGGCTTCCCTGGCAACAGCCTAGATATCCGAGCGGTCGTCGCGGATGTCCTCGTGGAGGGGCTTGGAAGAGACGCTTGGCACCGGTTCAATGATGGAACCCCGGATCAGATATCTCTGTGTCCGCTCAGAGGAACTGAGCTATTCCAACTACAGGCCCTCATCCCCTTGGAGGCCGATATTGACCTCTCAATCGCGGGGTTGGCGGCCATGGCTACCCGACGCACCGGCAGGAACGACATCCTGATCCGTGCCGTGACCTGGGCTTCGGCCTACAACATGCATGTACGCCTGGCGGATCACTTTCGGGTAGGACGTGTATTCCTGGCAGGCGATGCCGCCCACGTTCATCCACCGACCGGCGGGCAAGGGCTCAACACCAGTGTGCAGGATTCCTACAATCTCGGTTGGAAGCTTGCTGCGGTCCTTAGAGGTGCGCCTGAAGCGCTGCTTGCGAGCTACGAAGATGAACGTCGCCCGATTGCCGTGGCGATGCTGGGCTTATCAACCAAGCTTCTCGATGAGCTGAAAAAACCCGGCGGTATGCGACGCGGCCGCGACACACAGCAGTTAGATCTCGGCTACCCGGAATCGGTGCTCTCTCTGGAAAGACCCCTGCGAACCGCGGGGCTGCGAGCTGGGCATCGCGCACCCGATGCGCCAATTCTTGGCGCGGCGGGAGTGCGTACCCGCCTGTTCAATCTGTTTCAGGGTCCACATTGGACTTTGCTGGGGTATGAGGTAGATCGCTCGACAGCTGTACGGGCGCGCCCCGGTCTGCGCATCCACATGTTTGATGCTCGTGGAGATGTCATCGACGACGGCGGACATGTTCGAGACGCCTATAGTCTTGAACCCGGCACCTGGGTGCTAATCCGGCCGGACGGCTACATCGGTGCCATCGTTTCGTGCGATGAGCGACCAGCGCTCGACCGCTATCTAGAGCACGTTGGGGTCGGACCGGTCGCCGCTCGAGACACGCGATGAGCAATCCGGCATTGAGGCCGGCAAGCTTGCCTCGGACCAGTTCCGCACTCGCCCAAGCCAGTGTCCGCGGACCGGGGTCCAGCGATCATGCCTCCATCCCGATACCTCCATTGGGCAGCAGCGGAAAGCCGATGTCCGCAATCTGCACAACGTCGGTCAACCGAGGGTAGATCCGAGAGCTACCGCTTTCAGGGCGAGGCTGCCGAAATTGGGTGCGCCCTCAAGAGGGTGCACCCGCCTCCTGCTTACGTCGGCGTGTTCGCCTTCAAGAACGTACGCAAATGGCGTACGGCCAACGGAACTCGATCCTTTGCCTCCTTCCATGGGAAGAACGTCATCTGCGCGTTCGGCGCTAGCATTGCCGTTTCCTCTGCAACGGCATAGGGATGCGGCTCGGTGTCATCCGGCATGACAAGGACCGGAGTTGTGCAACCACGTACGAAATCGCGCGTCACGCTGAAGACGAAGTCATTATTCTCGTGGTACATTTTCTTGAGGAAAGCAGAGCACGTGTCGATCGTGACATCGCACCTCGTGTCGCACAGCGCCGGCGCCCAATTCTTCAGGTTGTTCCGATAGAAAAGATCCGGGACTTCGGGCCGAAAACCGCTCGGCATCGCTGGCACGGCAGCGATGACACGCTCGGGCGCCCTCTGCAACATTCTCCAGATGAAGGGACCGCCGATGCAAAACCCCAGCACCATGAACTTGTCGATCCCCAAATGATCCATCAATCCCAGCTGGTCGTCGGCATGCGAGTCCCATGGCCGGTCGACCTCCACCGGACCGGAGGATCCGCCGCCGTTGGCGTTCCTTAGATCCATCGTGATGCATCGATACCCGTCACTAAGTACGACCATCGGGTTGAAAGGCGTCCTTTCGGATAGATAACCGATCGTCGCATTCAATCCACCGCCGGGAATGACCAGCAACGGAAAACCGGACCCGGCCTCCTCGTAATGGATCCGAACTGACCCTCTTTGGTAGATTGGCATGGTGGATATCCTTAGCGGGACGGGTTGACTATTGCCGCAGCAGCAGAGGTTAAGTTGTCAGCCTAATCTAATGCGAAACCGGGCTGCTGCCAGCAGGAGAAGTCATAATCTGAGTCTGGCAGCTAAACAGCGGACGACGCTTTCGAGCGATGGTGGTGCGGTTCGCTGCGGCGAACAGACGTCCGCAACTCTGCAGCGGGACGATCGAGTCATTGTTGCAATGACCCGACTCGCACAGGATCGTCATGCGGCGGCGTGCTTCAACATCATGTCGGCCGCCTTCTCGCCGATCATGATCGAGGGCGCGTTAGTGTTGCCCGAGGTGAGTGTTGGCATGATCGAGGCATCGGCGACCCGCAGCCCGTCAATACCCCGGACTTGCAAATGGTCGTCGACGACAGCCATCGCATCCAAACCCATCTTGCAGGTCCCGACCGGATGGTAGGTCGTCTCGGCGACTTGCCTGACCCAGTCCAGAATCTCCTCGTCGGTTGCCCGGACCGGGCCAGGACCGATTTCGGTCAACCGCATCTCAGCCATGGCGGGTGCGCGCATAATAGAGCGGGCGATGCGGACTGCGCGTACGGTGAGTTCGCCGTCGATCGGCGCCGACAGGAAGTTGAAGTTGATCACCGGCTGCTGGCGTGGGTCGGCGGAGGTGATGTGGACGTGGCCCCTGCTCTCCGGCCGCATCGGATGCGCGTAGCATGTCATGCCCGACTTGCGGGACAACTTCGGCCGGCTGGACCCTGGCTCGGTCAGCATGGGCACCCAGCCCAGCAGCAGGTCCGGCGCGTCGAGCCCTTCGCGGGAGCGGACGAATGCACGCAGCGGCGCCGCCACCGTGCCGAGCATGCCCTTGCCAGTCATCAAGTAGCGCAGCACCTCGTGCGCAAGCGGGAGCCCGCGGCCACGGTCGTTGAAGGTGACGCCCTTGGTACCGATCAGCCATCGCGTCCGCGGTGCGAAATGGTCGCGCAGGTTCTCACCGACGCCCGGCAGCGCGTGGCGAACCTCCAGCCCCAAGCCCCGCAGGCGCTCAGGTTGGCCGATGCCGGACAGTTCAAGCAGCTGAGGAGAATTGAACGAACCAGCGCTCACCACCACCTCGCGCGCAGCGCGGGCCTCATGCACGGCGCCAGCGACGCTGTAGCGGACACCGATGCAACGCTTGCCCTCGAGCAGAATGCGCTCGGACAGCGCGCCCGTCTCGATGCGGAGGTTCGGGCGCCGACGGATAGGATCGAGATAGCAGTGGGCCGTGCTCATGCGGCGACCGTTGGCGATCGTCGCCTGGCTCATGGCTATGCCGTCCTGCCTGGCGCCGTTGTAGTCGGGGTTGTGCGGGATCCCGACTTGGCTCGCTGCCTTGATCAGCGCAGCACAGAGGGGATCGCGCGGCTCCGGGTTGGTGACGCGTAGCGGGCCTTGCCGACCACGGTAGGCGTCATCTCCCCCGCCCTGATAGGACTCCATGCGCTTGAAGAACGGCAGGACGTCCTTATAGCTCCAGCCCCGATTGCCCATCTGGGCCCATGTGTCGAAATCCTGCGCTTGGCCCCGCACGAAGGCGTTGCCGTTGATCGCGCTAGAGCCGCCGAGCAAGCGGCCGCGCGGGGCAGCCAATCGGCGACCATTGGTACTGGCCTCCGGCTCGGCGGTGTAGAGCCAGCAGGCCGCGGGGTTGTTGACCAGCTTGGCGTAGCCGATCGGAATGCGGCTCCAGCGGTGGCTGGCAGGTCCGGCCTCAAGCAGCAGGACGCGATTGCGTGCATCTGCGGAGAGCCTGTTGGCGACCACGGCGCCGGCTGATCCGGCGCCAACCACAATGTAGTCGTAGGTTTGCCGTTCGCCCGCCTGCACTCGCTGCTCCCCAGCCGGCCGATCCGGCTTTGCCGCCTGCTTGGCGCCGTAGTCAGACGCATTGCGGCGCTCACCTTACGTGAAAACCCTCGGCCTGGAAATCTTGGCCGCCCGGCTCCGAAGAGAACTGCACCTGCCCAATTGCAGCCAACCTCTACATTGGGCGCAGCGTGTAAATGAGGATCAGCACGGGATTGAATGCGGCGGCTTTCCAATGGTGCTGCGCTGACCACAGCGGCACGGTCGGTCTCCGACAATAGAGCCGATCGCGAGATTTGGCCTAATCGAGAGCTCCCATCACGCGCTCCGACCGAGGTGGCTCCATGGCCCAAGCGACCGCCCAACGGGACGGAAGCGCCAACACAGATGCCTGCCCCACAATCGAATAACCGATGGCGTGGCATGAATGGTCGATGATGACACCTCGTCAGATCGCGAGATTCATGAGCCGATCCGCGTTGCCATGCGCGATCTTCTCACGATCCGCCGGCGAAACGGGAAGAGCATCGAGGAATGCCCGCGCCCGCACATTGGAGGCAAACGGATAGTCGACGGAGAACATGATGCGGTCCGCGCCGAATGTCATGAGCGCGGCTACGAACGGCACCATCGTGAAGAACCCGCTGGTCGTGATCCAGACCTGATCGAGGAGCGTCTGGCGAACCGTGCGGCGGAGCAGCCGCTTCGTCTCAGCGGCGGTCGTTTCGTCGATGCGGTCCAGCATGAACGGTATCGCCTCGCCCAAGTGTCCGATGACGATCTGGAGACGAGGATGGCGATCGAGAGCCCCACTCAGAACCAGCCGTAGCACATGGATCGCTGTCTCCATATGCCAGCCCCAGGATGAGACGGCGAGCAAAAAACTGAAGTTTCCGGGCAGTCGATCGAAATAAGCCTCCCTGACTTTCTCGGAAGGGATGCCCGGGTGGATATAGATCGGAACACTCAAAGCCTCCGCTCGCGCCAGGATCGGCTCGAACATCGGATCATCGAGGAAACGTCCGTCCGTCGGACCGTTCACCAACAGGCCCCGAAAACCCAGATCCTTGACCGTTCGCTCCAACTCGTCCGCCGCCGCATCCGGCGAATGCATCGGGAGATGTGCAAAGCCTTGGTATCGATCCGCGTGGCGGGACGTCGCTTCAAAAAGTGCGTTGTTGTAGTCCCGCGCCAAAGCAATGCCATCGGCGCCGGGGACGACGTCGGCCCCTGGGCCGGCGACAGAGAGCACCTGCAGGGTAATCCCGCTCGCATCCATATCTGCGATGCGCGCGTCACCGAGTTGGGCCAGCTCGTTTCGCTTGATGGTCTGGCCCCAGACGATATCGGGTGCAGGAAAGCCGCGGCGGTGAATGGCGGCCGGATCGATGCGGCTAACGATGGCGGGAACTGTGTAATGTTCTTCCAACGCGACGATGCGCATGGCGCCCCTCCCTTGTTTCTCGGTTCGGCGAAGCCGTCTTCGCGCTTCGGGCCGACGTAGATGCCATGCGTGCGCATGGAGAAGTCACCTTTGCCCAAGTGCGCAGGAAATTACCCTGCCGGTCATGGGCAGGTGTCTCAGTAGTAGACTGTCCGACCTGCCCCGCCAGTTGCCGCGATAAGTTCACCGGAGACTGCCCACGCCTTGTCGGACGCCAAGAATGCCGTGACGAATGCGATTTCGGAGGCGTCCACCATTCGGCAGATGGCATTGCCGCGAGGCGAGTCCGGAGCGAAGTCTTGACGCTCGGCCTCGTCAGGCGAAACGCCGAGTTGCTTGGCACGCGCTGCAAGCAAGCTCGGCGTGCGCTCGGTGCGGGTCGTACCGGGATGAATGCAGTTGACTGTGATCCCATGCCGGCCCAATTGCACCGCCAGCGTCTTCGTCATGTGCACCAAGGCGGTGTTGCGCGCACCGCCACTAAGATTGCCGGCGTTACGGGCATTGGCGCCTGAGATGTTGATGATACGGCCCCATCCCTCCTTCTTCATAAATGGAATGACCGCCCGCGAACAACGCAAAGCCCCCACATACTTCACATTAAAGTCCTGCAGCAGGTCCTCGTCGACAATCGTCTCGATAGGGCCGATTGCGCTGGCCGAACCCCCCGGTGCCGATCCGCTGTTGACTAGGATATGGACGCCGCCCAGCTGCTGGGCCACCTGGGCGACCATACGGTCAACCTGCTCCCTGTTAGTGACGTCAGCCACGAGCGGGAGGATGCGCCGGTTGGTTTCGCCGCCCAGTTGGCCGGCAGTTGCCTCCAGATCAGTCTTGTTCCGCGCAACGATCGCCACGTCGACCCCTTCCCGGGCCAACTCTCGTGCGATGGCTTTGCCGATACCTCGACTTCCGCCCGTCACGATGGCCCGCTTGCCCTGCAATCCGAGGTCCATGGCAGTTTCTCACCCTTGTCGGCGCGCCAGTATTCCGTTCCAACTACCACGCATTGTTCTCCCATCAGGACTGGTGCGCAAGTGCGACGCCAGTTGGTAAGATGGCTGGGGCGACGTATCGTGATGGCCGGGACCGGCGTCTTGCCACTTAGGCTGCACTGACAGGAGGACCAGTTCATGAATGATCTCTCCCGCGCTGAGCTTCTGGACCACGAGCTTGCCGAAGCCATGGACAAGTTGGTGATTGTAAAATCAGCGATCTACACCTCAGGCGAGTGCGATCCTCGCGATCCGCCTCTGCGCCAGGATACCGCCGGTCGGCTGCATCTCATGGGGCACGATCCGCGACTGCCGAAAATGCCCGCGAAGCCAACCCTGTTCGATTTCTTCAATTACCGGTTTGGGCCGGCGGTGCATATGCTGCAGAGCGCGCGGCTCGCGTTGAAGAACGGTTGCAACGAGAAGGTGATCCTCGCCTGCCTGGTGCACGACTGCTCCGCCGCCGGTTTCATCCGCGCCGATCACGGTTACTGGGCCGCGCAGCTGATCGCACCCTACGTCGATGAGGAGGTCGCATTCGCGGTGCGCTACCATCAGGTGCTGCGTTTCTATCCGGACGAGGCCTTCGGCTACAAATATCCCGACTCTTATGTCCGCCTCTTCGGTCCGAACTATAGGCCCGAGCCCTATCTCGACAGGGCGCATGAGTATTGCCGTAATCACAAGTGGTACGAGACGGCACGGTTGCTGACCGTGAACGATCTCTACTCGTTCGATCCGAACCTGCAGGTCGAGCTCGAGGAGTTCACTGACATTGTTCGCCGCAACTTCCGCCAACCGGAGGAAGGCCTGGGCTTTGACGACAGCCCTAGCGCTCACATGTGGCGGACCATCAATTGGCCGACGCGCTATCTGTAGGAGCGCCGTAGGAAGTATCACACCGCACGAAGCACATCCGGCTTATTGGGCGCCCTTCGTGGTGGTGGGAGAGGACGGCCCGTCTGCAATTAGATGAGGGGCGCGGGTGTGACTAGCTGGCGCGCTTGAGCCCTGCAGAGGGGGCCGCAATTCTGAAAGCGGTCGGCGACGGGCGCTTCGTCGAGACGGGAGATGACTTCGAGGTGGTGGAGCACTCCTGCAGCTTCTCTGGCACATCCCTGATACCCAGATCAAAGGCGCGCACCACATCGAAGCCATGGCGCTCCAAGCGTACAGATGTCCTCCGCTTCATGCCGTGGGTGGCGAGCGTGATGACTACGAAATCCAACCCCGCGCAACCTATGGGCTGAATAATGGGCGGGCAGGATCAAAGCCGGGAAGTCAAATGATTTCAAAAGCCACGGTGGCGGAGACGGAGGGATTCGAACCCTCGATACGCCTTAACAGCGTATAACGGTTTAGCAAACCGCCGCCTTCAGCCACTCGGCCACGTCTCCGTCTAGGCAGGTCAGGCACTTAGCACATCAATGCCGGCGAACAAAGTAAGAATTGGCACCCAATTGGCACCCAATTGTTCGGATCACAGCCGTCACCGTGTCGTTCTCATCATTGCCGCCTCGATCGCGTTGGCGGCTGCCGCGTCGGTGTTCAGGAAGAGGTGTCCGTAGGTGTTGAGCGTTACCGTTGGCGAACTGTGCCCAATGCGGCGGCTGATTGCAATCACGTCTAGGCCGGCGGCAATCAAGGCGCTCACGTGAGTGTGCCGCAGGGCATGGAACGTCACCTTCGGCAGGCCCAGGCTCTTACAGGCCCTGGCCCAGTCCCGACTTAGGTCGTCAGGCGACATTGGCGATCCTTCCAGATTGCAGAATATCAGAGTCTCAGGATGGGGACGGCCGAGCCCAAGCGCCAACCGCTTTTCGAGCTGCTTGCGCCGATGTTCGCACAGCACACCAACGGCATTGGGCGGCAATGAGATCGTTCGCCGGCTGCGCTTTGACTTGGGTGGTTTGAATCTGAGACCTGCTTTGGTTTCCTCTAGGCTTCGCGCGACGCGTACGCAAGCAGCGCCATCGAGGGCGCAGTCGCTCCACCTTGCTGCCAGCAGTTCGCCGCGCCGCATTCCTGTCGCCAAGGCAACGGCGGCAATCGAATAGAGATCATGGCCTTGAAGCTTTCCTAGAGTTGCGGCCACCTCCTCCGCACTGAGGATCTCAATTTCCTCCTTCTCGACTTTCGGCGGGCTGACAATGCTAGCAACATTGCGCGCCAGGGTCTCGTTCTCAACGCCACGCTCAAGAGCTCGGTGGAGCACTCGATGAGCGTGGGTCACGGTTTGAGCCGATAAAGGCTTACCGTCCTTCCCGCCGGATTTGATCAGGCTACCGTGCCATTCCTGGACCTTCGCAGGCTTTAGCTTTTGAAGTCTGATGGCGCCCAAATGTGGATAGATCTGCTGCTCGGCAAGTTGTCGGTAGCGCTCGGCGGTCTTGGGCGCCAACCCGTGCGCTCCATCAAGCCACCCCGTGATGCACTCCTCCACCGTCATTCGGCTTGGTTCGGGCAAGGTGCCGGTGTCGGCCTGCGCAAGCAAGCGGGTGAGCTCCCTTTGGGCGTCCTGGCGCTTACCTTTCACAGTCACATAGCGGGTCTCGCGGCGACCATCGGCGTGGCGGGAGACATCGAACTTGAGCCGCCACGAGTTCTTTCCGCGGCGCGTGATGTTGCCTCGGCTCATGGCCTCTCTCCCTGTCCTAGTTGTGGCGACGCTACCGCGGCTCTTTTAGACGACCCAGATCGATCAGTGCGCCAATAGCGTCGGCTAATGGCTGCGCGAATGGATCATGCCAATCCCAGCTGTCGCGCTTCTTGCTTTTGATCGTGTGGATCAACGCGTGAACAATGATCTCGGCGCTCGGCTCGCTTCCTAACTTCTTCGAGACTTTTCCGCCTGGGCGGTATGCCTCCAAAATGAGATTGATCGCTTGCACCCCCTGATCGTAGGCCGCGGGATCGTCGATCCACTTACCTTCGTAGTCCCTGTACCGGACAGGTAGCATCCAATGTTGATGCAGCCCAGCATTCAGCGCTCCTAAACCTAGCATCATTAGTAGGCCTGCGAGTTCGCTGCCGAACGCGTTGATGAGGGCATCGCGTAGGAGATCCTGACGCTCAAAAGATAGCTCAAGTCGGAATTCAGCTTCCTGGCTCTGTGATCGACCGCTCTGCTTGGCGGCCGCGTCTAGCCGAGCCTTCATCTCTGGGGTAACCCGCAACCCAAGTGGGACGCGCTCGCCGACAGTTGGGCGGCCCCTTCGTCGTCGTCTAGGTTTCTCCATTGTGCCCCCGGCTTGTGGAATAAACGCTAAATGCGTACAGCAACCCATTGCGCGTGTCGAGAACGCATGATATGCGCTTAACAGGTATAGCGGCTATTCGGATACAGCAACAATGTCGAAACCGGGCACAACTACTAGTGATTGGCGTCAACGGATGACGATCACCATTCCGGAATATGCGCGGATTGTGGGCATAGGCCGAAACACGGCCTACGAGGCCGCGAGGTCTGGCGAAGTCACGACGATCAAGGTGCGGGGAAGAGTGCTCGTCTGCGTGCCGGCACTGCTACGCCAGCTAGAGGGCAGGGAGATCGCCTGATGCGCCCGGCGCTCATAAGCTCTCCCGAAAGAAATGCCGCCAGGACATGAATCCGGCGGCGAAATTCAAGCTTGATGATGGCGTGTACATAATCTGTCTGGCGTTTAACTGCAAGATCTGCCGTCGTGCGGTCGCCATCTGCAAGAACCTTATCAATAGGTGTAGCAATGGCGTGGCGCCCCTCAACGGCACACTCGGTAATCCTACCGGTGCCGCGGAACAGCCCGGAAAGCCGTCCTATCGCTTCAGCGGCGAGAAGTTGCCCAGCGCGTTAGCGCCACTGCGGAAAGCGTTCCGTTGGTTGGCATGGGACTATCGTCTAAAGCGTGACAAGTGGGCGAAGCTACCGTTTTGCAGCCGTACCGGCGGACTCGCATCCGTTAATGACCCAAAGACGTGGGCGACATTCGATGAAGCATTAGCGGGTATGAAACGGTACCGGTTTGGCCGGTGTCGGCCTGATCCTCACGGATGACGATAACATCACTGGTATCGACCTCGACGATTGCGTCACAGACTCCGGCAGTCTCTCTGACGTTGCGGCCGAGATCATCGGCTACGGCGAGACTTATGCGGAGAGGAGTCCAAGTGGGAATGGCATACGGCTCTTAGCCCTCGGCAAGATCGATAAGTCCCTCAAGGGCAATAAAGAAGGTGTCGAGATCTACGGTACCGGGCGCTATCTCACCATCACTGGCACTCAAATTGAGGGTACACCGTCTGACATCAGGCCCGCGCCTCGTACGCTGGCCAAGCTAAGTGCTGTTGTTGAGGATGGGCGCGCGTCGCGATCGCGCGCGAATGGCAATGGCCAGGCGCATAGCACCGGCCGAGATTTCTTCGCCAACGTCAACGCCGCCACTCTGGCCAGACTGGATGACTGGGTGCCTATCCTCCATCCCACAGCCCGCAAACAACCAAACGGGGCTTGGCGCGTCACCTCACGGGACCTCGGGCGTAATCTGGAAGAGGATTTATCCTATTTTGCCGAGGGTATTTGCGACTACGGGGAGGAGTACGGTCTAACACCCATCGACGCCGTGCAACGCTTCGGGGCAGCTAGCAATGCCACGGATGCAGCGCTGTGGCTCTGCCGGAAACTCGGTATCGAGCCAACGAGTCTTGGGTGGAAGGTAAGTGCTGAGGATCAAAGTACGCCTCGCAGCGATGAGCAATTCTGCGGGACCAAAGCGAAATCTGGCAACACACAGAAGAACAACGGCCGCAGAACGCAGGCGGAAATCCTAATCGAGATCGCGACCAGCGAAGAGATTTCATTGTACCGTTCACCCGACGGAACCGGATATGCGGATGTGGAGGTAAACGATCATCGGGAGACATGGCCGCTCAAGTCGACGGGGTTCCGTCGCTTCTTGCGCCGCCGTTACTACGAGAAAACGGGGGGCGCGCCGAATGGCGAGGCGATGGCAGGTGCCATGGGTGTCATCGAGGCCCGTGCTGCGTTCGACGGGCCGGTGCGACCGGTGCATCTCCGGGTCGCGGAAATCGGCGAGCGCATATACCTCGACCTCTGCGATGCTGCGCATCGAGCCGTGGAAATTACGAGTGACGGATGGAGCATCATTGATCGCCCACCTGTTCGATTTCGCCGGACGCCGGGCATGCTGGCTATACCTGAGCCCGTTTCTGGGGGGCACCTAGACGAGCTGCGCCAACACTTCCACATGTCCGCGAGCGACTACGTGTTAGCCGTCTCATGGCTCCTTGCCGTTTTACGTGGGCGAGGGCCATACCCCATCCTGGCGTTGACCGGTGAGCAGGGGACCGGCAAGAGCTTCACGGGCGACATGCTTCGCCGCTTAGTTGATCCGAACACAGCACCGCTTCGTTCACTGCCGCGAGACACTCGCGACCTCTATGTTGCGGCCATCAATGGCCATGTTCTCGTGTTCGACAACCTGTCGGGCATGCCAGCCGAGATCTCTGACGCCCTTTGCCGCCTCTCAACCGGGGGAGGCTTTTCAACGCGTGCGCTCTTCACCGATGGTGATGAGATCCTGTTCGATGGGCAGCGCCCGATAGCGTTGACCAGCATCAACGACGTTGCAAACCGCTCGGACCTTGCCGACCGTCTCGTCATAGTGCGCCTTGAGGTCATCCCTGATGAGGAGCGTCGACCTGAAGCAGAATTGCGCGCAGCGTTCGAGGCAGCGCGGCCACGTCTCCTCGGCGCGCTGTTAGACGCAGTCTCTCATGGACTTATGCAGCTGCCACACACCGGCTTAATAGACTGCCGCGGATGGCCGATTACGCTCTTTGGGTGCGAGCCTGCGAAACGGCGATTTGGCAGGCGAATCGAGCCGACGCCGTGGAAGTGGTTCTTGAGGCTGACCCCATTGCAATGGCGCTGCGTCGTCACATGGGCCACAGGCCCGAGCACACAACAACCGCAACCGAGCTCCTCTCCGAACTTAGCTTGCTCGTCGGCGACCATGTCCGGCGCGGTCGCCAATGGCCCACCAGCGCAAAAGGACTCTCGGGGCAGCTCACGAGGTTGGCGCCTGCTTTGCGTCGCATCGGCATCACAATCACACACAGGAGACAGGGTCATACAGGTGCTCGACTGATCCAGATCGTGAATGAGGAGTGCGCATGACGTCGCAATTATGGGTGCCAGACCGTCACCATCGTCACCATCGTCACCAACCGTTGAGTTTTAAAGAGATAGCGGTGACACAAGTCCGACCGCCTTCGTCACCCTGTTCGTCACCACTCCCATGGGCTGGCGCGGGTGACGAAGTAGGTGACGTATCGGTGACGCGATTTCAGGCATTTCCGTCACCGCGTAACCGGCAGAAGCATAAGGCTTTTCGCTGCCAGAAAGCTGCCTGGTGACGATGGTGACGCAAAAATTCGCTACTTCGGCCTCGCGCACAATCAACACAGCGCGGTCGATAATTTCAGTCCCTTCAGACCAGGAATTCGACCCCCTCAACGGCCTGGATTCGCCAGAATGCATTGCCGCCCTGGAAAAAGCGGCAGCGGAGCTAATCAAAGGCACCAATCTATCTCCCGACCTGCTCGTCCGCGGTCTGTTGACCGGCGAGGCCGATCGCCAGGCCCTCGAGCGCTGCTTCGATCTGATCCGGCACAACTTGACGGGTGGGATCAACAGCCTCGAAGTTTTCTTCGCCGAGCCGCGCGACACCGCCGCGGCGCGCCTAGTGAGCCGAGCCCTGCAGCGGCTTTCGAAGGCGCGGCTGATCTTCAACGATGACCCCAAGGACCAGAGCCGTTTTGCGGATCGCCGCCAGGCCCAACCCGGCCGGGCTGAATTTGGTCGCGAAAAAAGAAGCCTGCCGCATCGGCCAGATCGCCGCGGTCGTTAGCGTTTGTGTCCGAGTTGGTGAATGCGTCGAGTGCACGCGTCAAACAACGAGACGGATCATGAGCCAGCTCGATACCTACGATTCTGGGGCGGATGCCGAAACAGACCGCACTCAGCAAAAATCTTTACTCGCTGCCCTCGGCGCATGGGACCGCGCCTTACGCCGTGACGAATGCGGCGCCTGGTGCATCAACGGCAAGCATGGTCGAGTCTACACCTGGGGCGATGGCAAGACCTGGGAGCTGTACGTTGCCTGCCAGTCATCCAGAGGTTGGACCTCCGCGAAGACCCGGCTTGCCTTCTGCGAGGTAACGCAGGATGCCGCCTGGGAGGGCTGCCTGCGTTTGCATGCATTGCCGACGACCGACCAGGCCGAGATCATCCGCGACATCTTTGGCATCAGGAAGCGCGTCGAGCTGACGCCGGAGGAGTTGGAGCGACGCCGATCCCAGGCAGCCGCCTGGCATGCGCTGAAGCCTCCTTTAAATGATCGGCTCCAGCTCCAGGAGGGCCAAAGAACGGTCGGGGGTACCCTTACCCACCCCCCAGAGGAGCCGGCCGTTTTTGATCGCGCTCTCCGACCAAATCAGAGCCTGCCCCTCGATCCCGCGCAAATGGCGGAGATCTAGGACATGCGAGCTCGACATCGGGGTGCACCAATTGGCGGACCCTCCGTCCACAGTGAATCGCGAGGCCTTCGATCTACCAGGCATGTGCCCGCTCAGCTCAGCCTCACGTTGCCGCCAAGCGCCATCGCGTCTCGCTTCCGATACTCAGCGTTAGCGGAGGCGGTTTTGTCGCTCTCGTCCGTGCGCGAAAGCACAACCGGCCGCTGCAAGAACAGAGCAAATGCAGGCGCAGATTGTGCGCGGGCTACAACCCTGGGCGTGCGAGGTCGGTGATGGCGCCCTTTGCTGAATTCATCGATTGGCTTCGGCATGAAATCCAACGCGAGGCGCCGCCGACACAAGCGCGAGCAGAGGAAAAGAAGCCAAGCACGCTACGGTCGCGAGCCGAACGGTTTTGGCGCTTTGTCGACCGAAGCGCCGGCGCCCTGGGTTGCTGGCTTTGGCGAGGATCCTGCTCTCAGAGCAATGGCAGGCCGCAATTTTACGACCGCAACCCGGTGACCGGCCAACCGACGATGCGCGGTGCTTCGATCGTGAGTTGGGAGCTCCACAACGAACGGCCGAAGCCCCCGGACCGGTCGATCTTGCATGACAAAGGGTGCACCCGCCTGTGCGTCCGTCCGCACCATTTGCGGGCTGGCACTCCAAAGGAAAACACCCAGGATGCCCGTGAGGAAGGCAAGCTTCGCTCTCGAGCGTTGACCGGCGCCCAGGCGCGGGAAATCGTCTCGCTGATCCGCGGGGGCACAAGCTGGCTAGAGCTTGCTGAACGCTACGGCGTGAGCGTCGATCGCATCCGGCACATCATGCCAAGGCAAAGCCTGGTCTCAGGCCACTGGGATTGTCTACACGGGCCCTCGCAAGCCTGGCCGGCCAGCGAAGCAGAAGCCTGCTGACCCCAAGATTCCGGCGAACTGGGCCGCTCGGGTCCGAAAGTCGCTGCCATGCTGAAGCACGAGGACATCGCGCAAGGGCGCCAGCCCGACGGTACAGTCGCACTCTCAGCAAAGCGCCGCCGGATCCATGACGCAATCGGAGCGCTGCGCAACGCCGGCGTCCCTGTTTCTGGCTTAAGCGACGGTGAGCTCTATGCGCGTGTGGGGCAGCAGCTTAAGGCGCAAGGTTACCTGCCCCACGAAATCCCGAGTCTGAGCACGTTCCGTCGCCACATCGATGAGTTTCCCGTTGCGGCGCGCGTGGCAGAACTCACTCGGCTATGACAATCGCCTTCGCGGGACGCCGAATGACCCGACACGATGCCTCGTGTCGGGAGAACGCTTGAGCAAGTAGGCCAGGGAACTCTCGCAAGCGGCCATGCTCTGAACGGGGAAGGCAAACCGATCCGCTGGGTCACCAGCGAATGCCAGCACGACGAGGAAGACCTTTTCGATCATTTCTGGCTCGGTAGCGCTTGGTCCCAAGCAATACGCAGGACATAGGTCAAAGCTGCGGCATGAGTAAGGCCCGGGAGCTTGTCCACAACGGCGCCCGTTCCTAAAGAACGAGTTCGCTCGAGGCGGTCTCCCTAGTCCGCTCTTGAAGTGGAGCTGCAATCCGCCGAGCCGGCGACGGCAGGGTTGTGCCATAAGCAGACTTGAACTGTGGCGGGAATTTATCAACTGCGCTCGAAAAGCGCTCCTCGCACGTTCTTCAGAAATTCGCTGTACTTCACGCCGCTCGCCCTAATGACGATCTGCTGCGCGACGATCAATCCGAACAGCATATAGAGGAACGCGAATAGCCAAGATAGCGGCTGCATCAGGTCGTGCCGGATCACATAGGTGAAAGTGTAGATTGAGATCGGCAGCAGCAGCACGATGGCCGTCGCCAAACCCGGCGAGTAGTAGCGCGGCAGCCGGAACATCTTGATCATGGCGACGTGCATGACGGCCTCCATCACGCCGAGCATCATGGTGGCCATGGCGAGGAATGGTACGCGCGGGAAGAACAGCGGGACAAAGGCGATCACCAACACATAAGCGGCCGTGACGATTTCGCCGAAGTGCCGACTGCTGGCGGTGAAGTGTAGGTGCTCCGTTATGAGTTCGACGAACCCGCCCGGGAAACGGCCCTCTTCCCAGAGGTGCATCACAAGCCCAATAAAGAATAGTCCAACCATCCGCTGCAATACCGGCATCGAAGACCAGTTGAAGGCAAGGTATATGGCGACGACAGTACCAAGCGCCGCCATCACGTAGAGATTATTTTTGAGAATGAACTTTGCCATGGGGAGAGCTTATCAAGTTAGCGGTGCTGACGAAAACGCCAATAACAAAGCGCGTGCAGTTTCGGATCGGGTATCCGGATTTCACCGGATGCGCCTCAGCAACCATTTCTGTTGAACTCGATGCTTGGAAGCGCATCAACAAGGAGGCCCCAGATGCCTGCGCCGACTTTCTCGATCCCTGAGCCTATCCCGTTCGATCAGTTGCTATCGCTGAGAGGTCGTTGCGCCATCGTGACGGGCGGCACTCGCGGCATCGGCGAGGCCATAGTGCTGCGGCTGGCTCAGGCGGGAGCCTCCGTCGTATTGACCGCGCGGGGGCAGGAAGGTCTCGCGAAGGTCGAGGCCGCGGTAGCTGGAAAAGGTTGGCGAGCGGCCGGTATCCAAGCCGACGCTGGTAAACTGGATGACGCGCACCGCGTCGTCGACTTCGCAGTTAACAAATTCGGCGGCGTCGATATCCTTGTTAACAACGCCGCGGTGTTTCCACCGCGCCTGTCGATTGAGATGACGGAGCAAGTCTGGGATCATACCGTCGATACCGACCTCAAGGGACCATTCTTTTTATCCAAGCTTGTTGCCCTACAGATGATCAAGGCTGGTCGCGGTGGCCGCATCATCAACGTGCTCTCGACTGAGACCATTCGGCCAACGGGCATGCTTGCCCCTTATGGGGCCGCCAAGGCCGGCCTCATGGCTGTCACCCACTCGATGGCGGTGGAGCTTGGGCAACACGGCATTTACGTCAATGCGGTCATTCCGGGCGCGACGATGACCGCCGAACGAATTGCGGCGATGCAGTCGAACGAGATGAAGGGCCCATTTGCGGCTGCGCCTACTGATGCACCTCAAACGCTCGCGAAGCAACGCGAGTTGCTGCAGAAGGGCGGATTGGCCGAGCACCTAGGCAAGATGCCGCTCGGGCGAATTGGCTATCCCGATGACCTCGCCAAGGCCGTCCTCTTCATGGCGTCCGATTTGGCCAGTTACGTAAGTGGGACCTCCCTATTGGTGGATGGCGGTCAAACTCTCCGCTAAGAGATGTGGCGGTATTAAGCTGCAATCTCGTCAGTCGGCTAAGGGTCAATTTCGCCATTGCCCCTTGGTCCGCTTTCGGAGTGCTTCTGCCATCTCGCGCAGCCTTGAAGGGGAAAAGGTGCCAGGAACAGACGCCGGCCTCGATCCAAATCGACGCTACGTGGGCCGCAGGGCGCAGCCTGGCGCAATTGCTCATTGATCCGGGTGCGCAAACGCAAATGGCAACGACCCGCTCGGTCGCATGCTTTGTCACAGCCAGACGTATAGGCAAATGACGCACATTGTAAGGAAGGCGGCCGACGATCTTTGTGAAGGTCGAGTGATTGCCTGTCATGAAGGAGGGTACTCACCGACCTATACGCCCTACTGCGGCCTCGCAGTGATCGAGATCTTGGCAGACATGAGAACCGATCTCGAAGATCCTCGCCTCACTTGGTCTTCGGAGATGGGCGGCCAGATGCTCCTCGCGCATCAGACGAGCTTATGGAGCGCGTCGCGAAGCAGGCTTTGCGGCTATCGCCGGGCTGGGAGTAGCGAGTATACCCCTGCAGTCCCACTCTAATTCGTGCCGAGCTGGACCTTGCGGT